>OIZX01000784.1_pt1 | contig 19386 bp, 15 predicted proteins | sample 1588621 | NCBI WGS metagenome assembly OIZX01 (sample SAMN03283276) | human gut metagenome | biome: human-associated habitat; material: feces | host: Homo sapiens | place: Peru | collected 2012 | reverse complement strand
TGAAAGAAAAGGCCAAGGAAGACGCAGGATACGTGCAACGGCATAGGCAATCTGAGATTTACCGGTTCCGGCAGGGCCGACCAGCAGCAGACCATATGCCGGCAGGGTATGCGTGCGGTTGATCTGGATGATCGTCTCCATGATACGCTGTTTGACGCGTTCCATACCGTAAAGTTCTTCATCGAGAATACGGCGTGCAGCAACCGGATCGATGGCTTCGAAGTAATTGCTCTTCCACTGAATGTTCATCATGATGGAGAGGGCACGCTGGGCATGGCGGCGTTCTTCAGGGGAAACTTCATGGGAACGTGCAACGGCAAGGTTGCGTCTTGCCCACAGGCGGATATTATCCGGCAGGGTGCGGCCGGCACAGATCATAAAGTCTGTGATGCTCTGAAGGCTGGTCAGTTTCATCTCATCGCCGACTTCCTCCAGATCTTCGTCTTCACATTCTTCCAGAAGCGGAGCATTGCTTGCAAGCAGACGTTCAATCATGAACTGAAGGAAACCATCCTCTGCAGAAAGCTTGGTGCCACCGCCGAAAGCAGTCTCGCGGATACGGTAAACCATATAGCCGCCCTCCCGGTTTTCACCGGATAAACGAACCGGAATGTGATTTTCACCGAGCCAGCGGAGCAGGCTTACAAAGCGGGCATCCACTTTTTTGATATCAGCGATTACAGTAGAACCATCATCTTCTTTAAATTCAAAAGCGGTACGCTTGTTCTGATTGGTAAACGTTCCGCAGGAGTGATGTTTCCAGGCTTTTTTGCTGTTGTCAAGGACAAGAAGCGGTTTGTCTGCGGAAGAAACATTTTCGTCGGAAGCAAAGGTGGTATAAGTACATTCCGGAACAGCATCCGGTTCCGGGGTGTTATTGAAATCAAATACAGGCATAAAAAAACTCCTTTCATCATTAGCACCAGAAAGAAAAGCGAAATATTGCAAAATCTTCTGTGTGTCAAGTGTATCATGGATTGCTGGCCGGCTCAATAGTATTTTCGCATCAATTTCACCGGAACAAAATCCACAGTCATCTCTTGACAAATCCGTCTGCCTTCGCTATGATTAACGTGGACAAAGGCGAGGAAGAAGAGGAGTACATACACAGCTCTTTCAGAGAGGGTTTTTCGCAGGCTGGAAGGAAACCTAAGGATGCGTGGATGGAAGGTAGCTTTGGAGCCGGAGGGCAGAACGAGTTCTGTGACAGGCGGTATGCAGATAAGTATACGCGGACAGGACAGTAAGCTTTCACGTGACCCGACGTTAAAGGGAAATGAGGTATGCATCCGTCTGTGATGTATATGAAAAAAGGTGGTACCGCGTAAATGACGCCCTTTGCAGAATCTCCGTTTCCGGGGATGATGCAGAGGGCTTTTTTCGTTGAAACATTCCGTCTGGAATGTATTTAATTTAATGTGCAGAACAAACAACAGCAGGAGGACAACATGAGCAAAGAATTAGCAAAGACTTATGATCCGAAGGGAATCGAGGATCGTATTTATCAGAACTGGCTGGATAAGAAATATTTCCATGCGGAAGTCGACCGCAGCAAGAAACCGTTTACGATCGTTATGCCGCCGCCAAACGTAACCGGTCAGCTGCATATGGGACATGCACTGGACAACACGATGCAGGATATCCTGATCCGCTATAAGAGAATGCAGGGCTATAATGCACTGTGGCAGCCGGGAACCGACCACGCGGCGATCGCTACGGAAGTAAAGGTCATCCAGAAACTCAAAGAGCAGGGCATTGATAAAAACGATATCGGACGTGAAGAATTCTTAAAACACGCCTGGGAGTGGAAAGAGGAGTACGGGGGACGTATCGTAAATCAGCTGAAAAAACTGGGTTCTTCTGCTGACTGGGACAGAGAACGTTTCACAATGGATGAGGGATGTTCCAAAGCAGTTGAAGAAGTTTTCGTAAAATTATATAACAAAGGTTATATCTACAAAGGTTCCAGGATCATCAACTGGTGTCCGGTATGTAAAACTTCCATTTCAGATGCAGAGGTAGAACACGTAGATCAGGACGGATTCTTCTGGCATATCAATTACCCGATCGTCGGAGAAGAAGGACGTTTCGTGGAGATCGCGACCACTCGTCCGGAGACACTGCTTGGAGATACGGCCGTTGCCGTAAACCCGGAAGATGAAAGATACCAGGATCTGGTCGGCAAGATGCTGAAGCTGCCGCTGACTGATCGTGAGATCCCGGTGATCGCGGATTCTTACGTAGATAAAGAATTTGGAACCGGATGCGTAAAGATCACACCGGCACACGACCCGAACGACTTTGAGGTTGGCAAGAGACATAATCTGCCGGAGATCAATATCATGAATGACGATGCGACCATCAATGAACTGGGCGGCAAATATGCAGGCATGGATCGTTATGAGGCAAGAAAAGCCATGGTAGCAGACCTGGATGCACTGGGACTTCTGGTAAAAGTTGTTCCGCATACACACAGCGTCGGCACACACGACCGCTGTAAGACAACCGTTGAGCCGATGATCAAACCGCAGTGGTTTGTAAAGATGCAGGAGATGGCGAAACCGGCGATCGAAGCTCTGAAAAAGAACGAGTTGAATTTTGTACCGGATCGTTTTGACAAGATTTATCTGCACTGGCTGGAGAACATCCGTGACTGGTGTATTTCCAGACAGCTCTGGTGGGGACATCGTATCCCGGCATATTACTGTGACGAGTGCGGCGAAGTGGTCGTTGCAAAAGAAATGCCGAAGGTCTGCCCGAAATGCGGATGCACACACTTTAAACAGGATGAAGACACACTGGATACCTGGTTCTCTTCCGCACTGTGGCCGTTCTCCACACTTGGCTGGCCGGATAAGACCGAAGATTTTGATTACTTCTATCCGACCGATGTGCTGGTAACCGGATATGACATCATTTTCTTCTGGGTGATCCGTATGGTATTTTCTGCGATCGAGCAGACCGGAAAAGTGCCGTTCCATCATGTACTGATCCATGGTCTGGTGCGTGATTCCCAGGGAAGAAAGATGAGTAAATCTTTAGGAAACGGTATTGATCCGCTGGAAATCATTGACCAGTACGGAGCAGATGCCCTGCGTCTGACACTGATCACCGGAAATGCTCCCGGAAATGACATGCGTTTCTACATGGAGCGTGTGGAGGCAAGCCGTAACTTCGCAAACAAGGTATGGAATGCATCCAGATTTATCATGATGAACCTTGAAAAAGCAGAAGTTCCGGGTGAAATGCCGAAAGATCAGCTGACGGCAGCCGATAAATGGATCCTCTCCAAAGTCAATACACTGGCAAAAGAAGTAACCGAGAACATGGATAAATATGAACTGGGTATTGCCGTTCAGAAAGTGTATGATTTTATCTGGGAAGAATTCTGCGACTGGTACATCGAGATGGTAAAACCGCGTCTGTACAATGACGGGGATACCACAAAATCAGCAGCACTTTGGACACTGAAGACGGTTCTGGTAAATGCTCTGAAACTGCTGCATCCGTATATGCCGTTTATCACAGAAGAGATCTTCTGCACGCTGCAGTCCGAGGAAGAATCCATCATGATTTCCCAATGGCCGGAGTTCACCGAAGAGTGGCATTTTGCAGAGGATGAAGCAGCCGTTGAGATGATCAAAGAGGCAGTCCGCGGCATCCGAAACGTGCGTACAGGCATGAACGTACCGCCAAGCAAGAAAGCAAAAGTATTTGTCGTATCCGAAAGCGAGAATGTGAGAAATACGTTCGAAAACGGAAAAGTATTCTTTGCAACCCTTGGAAGTGCAAGCGAAGTGACGGTTCAGGCAGACCGCAGCGGCATCGACGAAGATGCAGTATCTGCTGTGCTTCCGGAGGCAGTCATCTATATGCCGTTTGCAGAACTGGTTGACATCGACAAAGAGATCGAGCGTCTGCAAAAAGAAGAACAGCGTCTGACAAAAGAGCTGGCACGTGTCAACGGCATGCTGAGCAATGAGCGTTTCATGAGCAAGGCACCGGAGAGCAAAGTTGCAGAGGAACGTGCAAAATTAGAAAAATACAGCCAGATGATGGATCAGGTAAAAGAAAGACTGACTCATCTTCAGGCAAGATAGGAAACAGGATGCCTCCGGCATTCTTACTGTGAAAAAAGTGGTTCTGTACTTTGTGCGGGACCACTTTGCAGCATCAGGCAAAACAGGACACAGGAAGGGAAATGCTTATGTCATTGCAGTTGATCTACGGTCCATCCGGCAGTGGAAAATCGTATACACTTTATAAAAAAATCATAGAGCAGTCCATACGGGAGCCGGACCGGGAGTTTATCGTGATCGTTCCGGAGCAGTTTACCATGCAGACACAGCGGGAACTCGTAGAACTGCATCCAAACAGGGGAATTTTAAATATTGATGTGCAGAGCTTTTTGCGTCTGGCATGGAGGATCTTTGAGGAAGTCGGGGTGGATACACACACCGTTCTGGAGGATACCGGAAAGAATCTGCTGCTGCGGCGTGTGGCATCCCGTCAGAAAAATGATCTGACGGTGCTTGGACGAAATTTTCGCAAGCCCGGCTATATTTCGCAGGTCAAATCCATCATTTCTGAGCTGAAGCAGTATGATGTTTCACTGGAAGAACTGGATGAGCAGCTGCGTTCGGGGAAAAAAGATGCATTATCTTATAAATTACAGGATATTCGAAACCTGTATGAGGGATTTCAGGAAGAACTTCAGGGAAAGTACATTACTTCGGAAGAGATCCTAGAAGAGCTCTGTTATGTCGTAAAAAAATCTGAAATTTTAAAAGGCTGTGTGGTCGCCCTGGATGGATTTACCGGATTTACGCCGATCCAGAACAAGCTGCTGAGGGAACTGATGCAGACGGCGGAGAAAATCTATGTCACGGTGACGTTGGATGCCTGGGAAGATCCGATGAAAAAGGTTTCCATGCATAAACTCTCTTATCTGAGCAAAAAGACGATACAGCAGCTGGCCGGGGCGGCAAAAGAATGTGGCTGCATGCTGGAAAAGCAGGAAGTGCTCGGAAAAGAAGGAAGCATCCGTTTCAGAAGTGCACCGGCACTTCGCTTTCTGGAGAGACATCTGTTCCGACCGGGCAATCAGATTTATGAAGCCCAAGATTCACAGAAGCTGGAGCTGTCTTTGCATGTGGCAAGAGATGCGAAAGCAGAGGCAGAATTTGCGGCACGGACGATCTGGCATCTGGTGCGTGAAGAGAATCTGCGTTACCGGGATATTGCCGTAATCACCGGGGATATGGAATCATTTGGTGACCATATGAAAAAGGAATTGCAGCAGAAAGGCATTCCGTGTTTTATCGACCGCACCAGGAAGCTCCTCTTAAATCCGCTGATTGTGATTGACTTAATTTCAAAACCGGCCTGCGGAACAAGTCTTTGCTCCATTCCGCCACGGTTGCCGATAAACAAAAATTCGGCATCATTTCTTTTATTCTTTATATATCCGGCTATTGCAAGTGCAGGATTTATGTGTCCTGCCGTGCCGCCGCCTGCAAGCAATACTTTCATAATTTTCTTACCTTTCTTTTGAAAATTCTGCAAAACTCATGCAGGAGAAAACTATTTTTAAATTATTGTCTTTCGATATTTGCCGTTCTGGAAATTGAAAGCACAAGTCCCATCTGGGCAAGCAGCATAATAAGCGAACTGCCGCCGTAGCTGAAAAACGGAAGGCTGATACCCGTGTTAGGCAGCCAGTCTGTGATAACGAGAATATTCAGCACAACCTGAATGCCGATCTGTGAGGTAAGACCGATACCGAGAAGTTTGCCAAACTTATCCTTTGCACGAAGTGAAAGTGTGATGCCTCTCCACACAAGAAGTGCAAAAATAAGGAGAATCATAAGTGCGCCCACAAGGCCGAGCTCCTCAACAACAACGGCAAAGATAAAGTCGTTCTGTGGCTCGGGAATATAGAGGTACTTCATTCTTGACTGACCGAGACCAAGTCCCCAAAGTCCGCCCGAACCGATTGCATAGAGTGAATTTCGGGTTTGATATGTGGTCCACCACATATCATCTGTTGTATATTCAAGTGCCTGACCCCAACCGTCAAGACGGCTCATAGCATAGGACAGGCTGTTTGTGACGGCAAGTATAAGCACTACTCCGACAATAAGTCCAAGACCGATTCCGAGATACTTTGTCTGCATTCCGCCGATATAAAGCATTACAACCGAAAGAATGCCGATGATTACGATACCCGAATAGTGCGGTTCGAGAAAAAGCAGAAGTGCCGTTGAACCGAAAACAATTACACCCGGCAGAACGCTGTAACGGGCAAACTGCATTTTATTATAGTATTTACTGCACCAATGTGAGAAAAAAAGGATAATTGCAAACTTTGCAATCTCAGAAGGCTGAATGTTGAAAATTCCAAGAGGAATCCATCTTTTTACGCCTTCGGAACCCGGCAGTACAAGAACCACAAGCAGGCACAAATACGAAATTGCAAGAACAATCGGTGCGATTTTGTGAAGTTTATTATAGTTAAAGAACGAAAGGAAAAACATTATGCCCACGCCGATAGCGGCAAAAATGAGCTGTCTTACAAGGTAATAATAGCTGTCGCCCTGATTGTAATAAGCATAGGCATAGCTTGCAGAAAACATCATAATCATACCGATAATGAGAAGTACAAGAATGATTATGCAAAACGGAAGGTCAAGTCCCATGCCAACGGAAAACAGCTTTCCTTTTTTCATCTTTCTCTGACGAGTAGGACGGACAAAAAACTTTTCTTCCCTGATCTTCTGCTCCGAGTAAACCTCTTCATCATATATTCTGTTTACATCAGCTTTAAGCATCATTCTTTTTTGTGGAGCCAAAGACCGTTCCTCCCTTAAAATTTATTTTAAACAAGTATTTCTGCGTTTATTTATGCACCAAAATATGCAAGTGCAAAAGCGATTGCACCGAAAACTGCGGTTACTGCACTGAACACACCGACAATCTTAACCTCGCTCCAACCGCACATTTCAAAGTGATGATGGATAGGGCTCATCTTGAAAAGACGCTTGCCGTGTGTGATTTTGAAGTAGCTGACCTGAAGAATAACGGAAAGCTCCTCAGCAATATAGATAATTCCGATCGGAATAAGAAGAATAGGCATATCAATTGCAAAAGCAAGAGCGCATACAAGACCGCCGAGGAAAAGTGAACCCGTGTCTCCCATAAACACCTTTGCAGGGTGAAAGTTCCATACGAGGAATCCGAGACAGGCACCAGCAGATGCGGCGCTCATGGCTGTTATGCCGAGATAGCTCTTTACGCAGGCGATAAGCATAAATGCAACACACGCAAAGAATGTTACCGAACCGTCAAGGCCGTCAATACCGTCTGTAAGGTTTACCGAGTTTACGATACCCACAATTGCAACGGCGGCAATAATATAATAGAAAAATCCGAGGTCAACCTTGCCGACAAAAGGAATGGTTGTTGTTGTACCGTAGCCTGCAATTGCCAGAACTGCAAGAAAAGCGGCGGCAACAAGGAACTGGAGAATCAGCTTTTGTGACGCTGTAAGACCGAGGTTACGCTTTTTTACAACCTTGATGTAATCATCAATAAAGCCGATAAAACCGTTTGCAACCGCAAGACCGAGTCCGCAGAAAATGAACATGCATTCTCTTGGAATGTCTGCAAAGAATGAATTTACCAAATCAGCACCTGTAAAGGCATATATAACTGTGCTGATCATTGTGACAACCACAATTGCAACGATGAACATTATACCGCCCATTGTGGGAGTTCCCTGCTTACCCTTGTGCCACTTAGGACCTTCCTCAAGAATTGTTTGACCAAAATGGAGCTTGCGAAGGTATGGAATCAAAAACTTGCCTGTAACGGCTGAGATTATAAAAGCAAGCAAAGCCGCACAAAATGTCCATATTCCGTAAATCATAGTTATCTTTCCTTTCAGACTAATAAATATTTTTGTTATTCGTTGAGTGTTGAAGAGGAATCCGCAAAAGATACCGTTATTACCGTACCGGGGCTGACCGAAGTTCCCGCCTCAATGTTCTGTGATGAGCTTGTTCCCGAGGATGTTGTTGCACCCGAGAAGCTGACATTCAATCCGTAGTCACTTGCAACATCGTTCACCTCATCGGGAGAAAGACCGATAAGACTCGGAACACTTACTGTTTCCGACTGGCTGTTGCTGTCTGTGTAGAGGACAATACTGCCGCCCTTCTGAAGTCCTGACGATACGGTCGGAATCTGTGAAATTACAGTTGAACCGTTACCCTTTACGGTTGCCGTAAAGCCGTCAGCCTCAACAGCTGTTTTAGCCTCGTCAACGCTGACTCCTGTGTAGTCGCCCGCAGATGCGTCAACATAACCGAGTTCCTCGTCTGTGTATGATGTCTTAACATCAAGATAAGGAAGAACCTCGCTCATAATATTTATAAATACAGGTGATGAAACCTGTGAACCGTAGTAGGCATCACCGTCGGGAGTATCAAAGAATACAAGCATTGCAATCTGCGGATCATCTGCCGGAGCATAACCGCAGAATGATGAGATATAGTCCTCAGAAAATGAGCTTTCAAACTTTGTTACACCCCTTTTTTCAGTTGTACCTGTTTTACCGGCTACCTTGTAGCCTGAAATATAACCTGCGGCAGCACCCTGTCTTTCTGTGTTATATTCAAGGTATTCATTCATCTTCTTGGATGTATCGTCTGAAATAACCTGTCTTTTAACCTTTTTATCAACAGTCTTAATTACATTGCCCTTTGAATCTGTGATTTTTGAAACCACATGAGGCTGAACAACATAACCGCCGTTTGAAACAGCCGCACAGGCTGTAATCATTTGAATAGGAGTGATTGTGAAGTTCTGACCGAATGATGCAACCGCAAGGTCAACACCGCCCATTTTGCCTTCTTTCCAGAAGCTGTCCTCTGCCTCACCCGGGAGGTCGATTCCTGTTTTATCGCTGAAACCGAATCCCTGATAATATTGACGGAACTTGCCTGCACCGAGCATCTGACCGATCTGAATAAATGCAGGGTTACATGAGTTTGAAATTACCTCAACAAAGTTCTGTGTTCCGTGACCTGATATATTTGAACAATGAATGGTTTCGCCCTCAACCGAAATTGAACCCGTACAGGTAAATGATGTTTTTTCATTTACAAGGTTTTCCTCAAGAGCCGCTGACGCAACGCACATCTTAAATACAGAACCGGGCATATATGTGTCGGCAACAGCCTTGTTTCTCCACATATTGCTGAGAGCCGCACTTTCTGCCTCCGCCTGTTTCTTCTTTGGAGTTGATTTGATTTTCTTCTTATCCTTTGCCGAAAGCTCATAAGGATTGTTAAGATCGTAGCCGTCTGTTGTTACCATTGCAAGGATTGCGCCTGTGTTTACATCCATTGCAATGCAGACGCCCTTGTTAAGAACATTGTTGTCCTCAACACCCTTTTGCATATATTTTTCACAAATTGACTGAATTGTTTCATCAATTGTAAGATACACATTGTTGCCGTCCTCAGATTCAACATTCTGTTCGTATCGGAACGGCATATCCGTACCTCTTGCATTCTGTGCCGTGATAATTCGACCGGGAGTACCCGACAGATAGCTGTCATATTCGTACTCGATACCCTCAAGTCCCTGATCGTCACTGCCCGTAAAACCGATTACGGAAGATGCAAGGCTGTTTTTCGGGTAATATCTCTTGTAATCGTCAAGCAGCTGAATAACGCCCGAACAGTTATAATCCTTTTTCAGAGTGTCAATAAGCTGAAGAACCTTTTCACGCTCATCCGACTCGATTCTTCTTTTGACAACAACATAATGGCTCTGCTGTTTTGTATCGTCAAGCACATCGTTGTATTCAAGGTCAAAAATCTCCGAAAGACCTTTTGCGGCAGCCTGACGCTGTTTGTCATTCTTAAAGTTGACAGGCGACATTACCACCTGCCAAACCGATGCGCTTTCGGCAAGAACATTGCCGTTTGCGTCATAAATTGTTCCTCGTTTTGCGGAAACAGTTGTGTCGGCAAGCTGAAGGTCAACAGCCGACTCCTGAAGTTCACTGCTCTGAACGGTGGTGAGGTATGTAAGTCTTAAAACAGCCGCACCGAAGCCAAGCACAAGTATGAGTAAAATCAATATTGCGGTACGCTGTCTCAGTCTTTGTGCAGGTCCCTTTTCGGCACGCTTTTTTGAGTTGTTTTTTGATCCTGGTGATTGCAATGTAAAGCTCCTTTCACCGCAAAATAGTGTCCGTTACGCTCCGTGTCAATCCGCATATATACCGAAAAAAGAGTCAAGACGCAGTCTTAACTCTCCATTCTTTCATAACATATCTATTAAATTAATCTAAATGTTATGACCAAAGATTCTGTACCGAACTCCAGAACTGTGTAAAGAGATTGTCACTTTCCTGACTTGCAGAAACCTCTGCTTTATCTCCGCCTGCAAGGGTAACAAATTCTTTCTGTGTGTTCGTAGCCTTGGTCATACCGAGTGTATCCTCGGCATACTTTTCAATATCCGATGTTGAAAGCTTTGATTCAAGCTTCATCTGTGTCTGTGTATAAACGCTCTGTGCATTTGCAAGAGTTTCTTTAGCCGTAATAACTTCCTGATTAAGCTCGGTAAGTCTTACCTGTCCGACAATTATGATGCCGATTATGATTGTCGCTGCAGCACCGCTCACTGTTCCGAGAGCGATTTTAAACTTGTTATGTCTGCGGCGTCTGTTCTTCTGAAGTTCCTCCTTCGGAAGACTTACAACATTGTTTTTTCTTCTTTTTCTTTCCTGCTTTTTATGTACTTCTTCTTTTCTTTCAGGAGCGGCTGAACCCGGAACATAGTCGCTACTGTCATCAAAAAGACTCAAATCATAAGCTGCATTTCTGTTTTCATAAGCCATTAAACGCACCTGATGCCTTTCTATATCAATTTCATAAAACACACATTTTTGCTTTATTTTCGATAAAACAAAAAAGTTTCAAATCCTTAACAAATTTATAAAATACACACAACACACAATCAATCCGATTTTATCGGACATATATTTCAAAGCCATACATTTTGTTATTAACAAACACGAAAGCACAATTGCTTGTGTCTGTAATAATCTTTACAACTTTGTTATATTTTACTACAAACAGGCAGTTTTGTCTATAGTCACAGAGAATTTTTTTAAATTTTTTCGCATATTCTCAACTTTGCACTTCTTGCTCTCGGGTTATTCCTCAATTCTGTTTCATTTGCACAAACCGGCTTTCTTACAACAAGCTTAGCCTTTGGCTTGTTTCCGCAAACACACACGGGAAAATCCTTTGGACAGGTACAGCCCTGACACCAAGATGCCATTTTCTGTTTTACGATCCTGTCCTCAAGCGAATGGAAGGTAATAACTGCAAGCCTTCCGCCGCTTCCGAGAAGTTCAAATGCACCGTCAAGACCTCTTTCAAGAACTCCGAGTTCATCGTTTACCGCAATTCTCAAAGCCTGAAAGCTTTTTCTCGCAGGATGTCCGTCACGGCGGACACGCTGTGGAACATTTTCTTTTATAATTTCCGCAAGCTCAAGGGTAGTTTCAATCGGCTTTTCGGCTCTTGCCTTTACGATTCCGTTTACAATTGCACCGGCAAATTTTTCTTCGCCGTAAACGCTGAGGATTCGTCTTAACTCACCTGCGGGGAGAGTGTTGACAAGCTCTGCGGCTGTTGTTCCGCTTTGGCTCATTCTCATATCGAGAGGTGCGTCCTCATGGAAAGAAAAACCCCTTTCGGCTGTATCAAGCTGATGAGAAGAAACGCCGATGTCAAGCAGAACACCGTCGACTCTGCCCACTCCTCTTGAATGAAGAAGGCTAACCATATCGGCAAAATTACCCTTGATAATTATTGAATTTTCGTTTTTCTTAAAACGCTCTGTCAGCGTCAGTATTGCATCGGGATCCTGATCAATCGAAATGAGCTTGCCCGTAGTAAGACGACTGAGGATTTCACTGCTGTGACCGCCTCCGCCCGCTGTGCCGTCAACATAAATGCCGTTTTCCTTAACAGCAAGAGCGTCAACAGCCTGCTCAAGAAGGACAGGAATATGAGAAAATTCCATAACAACCTCCTTAAAGCTTTAACTCCTTGAGAGCAAGTGCAAGATTTTCATTCTGAGAAGCAACATAGTCCTCATAATTTTTCTTGCTCCAGATTTCGAGTCTGTTTGTCATACCGATAACTACCGCATCGCCTTCAATCTCGGCAAACTCACGCAGGGACTGCGGAATAATCACCCTGCCCTGTGCGTTGGGAGTAACCTCAACCGCAGTAGCATTAAAGGTGTACTGAACAGCCATGGAGAGGTTTGCGGGAAGTGCAAGAATCTTCTCGCACATTGCGTTGAACTGTTCGCTTGACATAACCTGAATGCACTTGTTGCCAAAGCCTCGTGCAAGATAGTATGTTTCGCCGAGCTGTTCACGGAACTTTGCGGGCAGTACAATTCTTCCTTTTGCATCAATAGAATGATTTGTCATTCCCGAAAACATCTGCCCACCTCCATACACTTTTCTTCAGAAACCGTCACTCTGTGGTTTTAAAAGTCACCGAATGACACCTTCTGACACCTTTTGTCTTATTATAAACCATAGGTGCAAAAAAATCAATATCAAAGTTACGAAAAAACAAATAATATTTACAAATCATTTCAAATGCTTTCAAGTTTGAAACCATATTTTTTTGTAAAAGAATATTATGCCCAAAAAAGCTGATTTTACAGAGGGTTTCACCCATTCCATAGCAAAAACAGCAGTCTTAAAAATTACAAAACGCACCGCACGGGTTACAAAAGCCGACATTATTTTTATATTTTTCAACCGCAGATTCCGCAAGCATTCGTTTCAGTGTCATAATGTGACACAACACATACGATAAAAACGGCATAAAAAAAGGACAGGCTCATATTGAGTCTGTCCTTTATAAGCTAAACTTAAATCAGCCCTGCTTTTTCTGTGAGCTGACTATGTTTGCATGAGTCTTTCTGAGAGCCTCAAGCTGTGTTGCAACGCCCTCTTCCGTGCGTTTCATAATGCTGTCAACATACACATTCGCAGCTTTTCTGATTTCTGCCGATTTTTGCTTTGCATCGTCAACAATTTCCTTAGCCTTTGCCTGAGCCTCACGAACGAGCTCGTTCTGGTTAAGCATAGCCTTTTTGCGTTCCTCGGCACTTCTGATTATATTCTCTGATTCACGGTTAGCCTCAGCAAGAATCTGCTTTCTGTCAGCAACAATATTCTTTGCCTGTCTTACCTCTGCCGGCATAGCGTCCTGAATCTGATCGAGAATATCATAAATCTCATCACTGCTCACCATTACCTTACCACCCGAAAACGGCATTGACTTAGCGGCACTGATAACATCCTGAAGCTGTAAAATCAAATCCTCAACTTTCATTTCTGTCCACTCCTTATATGTTTGGTTTAATCCACCTTTAATTAAAAAATCAAACGCTTATTTATTTTTCAGTCTTTCCACAATTCTGTCATGGATACACGCAGGAACAAAATTACTGATGTCACCGCCCATTGAGGCAATTTCACGAACCATGCTCGAGCTGAGATACATTGAATCCGCCTCAGCCGTTAAAAACAGGGTTTCAAGGTTCGGATTCAGCTTTTTGTTGGTGAGCGCCATCTGAAATTCATATTCAAAGTCAGTTACCGCTCTGAGTCCCTTAACAATTGCGTCCACACCGTGTTCTTCACAATACTGTGCAAGCAAACCGTTGAAGCCTACTATTTCAACATTATTGAGATGCTCGGTAACTTCCTTCAAAAGTTCAATTCTCTCATCAATAGAAAAAATCGGCTTTTTTGAAGAATTGACAAGCACACCCACGATTACACGGTCAAAAAGCTTTGACGCTCTCGTGATAACATCAAGGTGTCCGAGCGTTACGGGATCGAAACTTCCCGGACAAATCACTGTTTTGTTCATCTTTGAAAATCCTTATGTCTGAATGTAGTTATTTTTATTTTACCATAGCGATACTGTCTGTCAAGTACAAAATCACCGTAATTCGACAAAATTTCTTCGTCAAGAGGATTTTCCGCAATGATTACACCCGTATCGTTCATAGCCTCGGGAACAAGTTCAAGGGCATCCTGCAGCATTCCCGTTCTGTATGGCGGATCGAGAAATGCAATGTCAAAACGCTGTGAATTCATCGAAAGAAAGCTGTGAAAATCCATTGCAAAAACCTTTGCCGAGTTTTCAAGCTTAGTAGCCTTGAGGTTTCTTTTTACCGTTTCAAGCGATTTTTTTGCATTGTCAACAAAGCTTGCCGACTTTGCGCCTCTGCTCAACGCCTCAATACCCATTTGTCCCGAGCCTGCAAAAAGGTCAAGAAAGTTTCTGCCCTCGGTTTCAAACTGTATAATCGAAAAAACAGCCTCTTTAATTCTGTCGGTTGTCGGTCTTACATCTTCACCCTCAAGGGTTTCGAGTCGTCTGCCTCTTGCGGAGCCTGTAATAACTCTCATAAAACGCACGCAGCCTTTCCGCCTGCAAAATCATAAAACAACACCGCAAGCAGGCATACGGCATTACCGAAAAGTTGAATTTCAAACAATTGTTTAAAACTGCAAATTTTAGTATAACACATTAAAAGATAATTTACAACAATATTTTACTCTGTTTTGTTTTCATCCTGCGGATGATAGTATTTATACACCGCAAGTGCGGCGTCTTTTGTCATTTTAGGAGCGTTTTCAAGCTCTGCAAGGTCTGCGTTTGAGATGTTTTCAATCGTTCTGAAATACTTAAGAAGCGACCTTGCTCTGACTTCGCCTATACTCTCAATGCCTGTAAGCGAGCTTTTGAATGTATTTTTACTTCGTCTTGAATGGTGATAGCCGATTGCAAAGCGGTGAACCTCGTCCTGCATTTTTGCGAGGAACGCAAACAGCGACCGTCCGGGACTTAGCGCAATTTCTCCGCCCTCACCCGTTACGGCACGGGTTCTGTGCTTATCGTCCTTTACAAGACCGAACAGCGGAACATCAATATTCTTACTCTGCAAAACCTCTTTTACAGCCGCAACCTGACCTTTACCGCCGTCAAGCAGGATAAGGTCGGGCAATTTTCCAAAGCCCTCGTCCTCATCGGGATTTTTATAATATTCGTCAAATCGTCTTGTCAGAACTTCCGCCATGGATGCGTAGTCATCCTGTCCTTCAAAGCCTTTGATTTTAAACTTTCTGTAAGCCGATTTGAGCGGTTTGCCGTTTTTATAAACAATCATACCCGCAACATTTTCCGTGCCTGCAAGGTTTGAAATATCGTAGGATTCGATATATTCGGGCAGTTTTTTAAGTCCGAGCAAATCACGCAGTTCTTCAAGCACATTGTACTCACGAACGGTTGCGCCCTTTTTCTGTGCAAGGGTTTCTGCGGCATTCGATTTGCACATTGCCACAAGCTGCGCTCTGTCACCCCTCTGCGGAACCGTTATACCGACCTTACTGCCGTGCTTTTGCGAGAGCCATTCGGCAATTTCTTCCATACCGTCAAATTCCCTGTCGATTGCAATGCTCTTTGGCACACTGTCACGCAGAGTGTAATATCGCAGTAAAAATTCTTCGGTTTCGGATTCACTTTCACCGCTGTCAAACACAAAGCTTTCACGGTCAAACAACCTTCCGCCTTCAAAACGAAACACCTGATAACAGGTTTTGCCGTCATCCGAAAAGCCTGCAATAACATCGCCGTCATCAATTTTTGTTGCAACAACCTTTTGCTTGTCGCTCATTTTACGGACGGATTTTATTATATCTCTGATTGACGCCGCCCTTTCAAATTCAAGATTTTCTGCGGCTGTTTCCATTTCTTCGGTCAGCTTTTTGATTGAATTTGTTGAACCGCCACGCAAAAATTCAAGCGCACGGTTAAGATTTTCGTTATAATCTTTAAGCCTTACTCTGCCTGTACACGGAGCCATGCATTGCTTTATGTGATAGTTAAGACAAGGTCTGCCCTTTCCGCAATCTCTCGGAAACTGCCGGTTGCAGGTTGGGAGCATAAAGATTTTGTTGGCTTCCTCAACGGCATTTTTTACATAGTAACTGCTCTTGTACGGACCGATGTATTCCGCTCCGTCATCCTTTTTCTGCAATGTATATGACAGCTTTTTCCAATCGCCCGAACTGATTCTTATATAGCTGTAGCCCTTGTCGTCTTTAAGCAGAATGTTATACTTCGGGGTGTGTTGCTTGATAAGGCTGCATTCAAGAATGAGTGCCTCAAACTCGCTGTCCGTGATGATATATTCAAAATCATCGACATTATCAACCATTCTGCGAACCTTTTCGGCATGGTTATTCTGCGAACCGAAGTATTGGCTGACTCTGTTTTTAAGAGCCTTTGCCTTGCCGATATATATAATTTTTCCGCTTTTATCGTGCATGATGTACACACCCGGCAACAGAGGAAGTGCCATTGCTTTTTTGCGAAGCTGTGACATTTTCGGATTCACAAAATCACCGCCTTTTACGATTTCAGATTAATTTGAGAGAAACAAAAAAGAGGCGGAAAAACCGCCCCTTGGTATTTTGTAAAATTTAAAGCTGATTATTCAGCAAAGCCTGACTCAACGAGAGAAACAAGACCCTCAACTGCTTCAGTTTCGTCAGAACCGTCAGCAATTACCTTAATAGTAGTGCCGCCGATAATTCCGAGGGACAACACACCGAGAAGACTTTTTGCATTTACACGACGCTCTTCCTTCTCTACCCAAATTGTTGACTTATACTCATTAGCCTTCTGAATAAAGAAAGTTGCCGGACGAGCGTGTAAACCGGCTTTATTCTGTACTAATACTTCCTTAACATACATTTTTAAAACCCTCTTTGCCTTTAAATTTTTAACCACCAATGCCTGCAAATTGCGGCTCAATTTAATATGTATTATAATCTTTTTTCCGAACAAGGTCAATACAATAAATTAATTTCGTGTTAATATGCACCTTGAGAGAATTTATTACCCTGTTTATTGTGCATTTTTACAAAATATTATGTTTTACCCGTATTTTCCCCGTAAACACACGGTATTTCATGTGTTTTTTCTTGTCTTATTTTATGTAAACACACCGCTAATATACTGCAAAAATTACTTTTTGTTATATTCTTCAAGCATTTCGGGACGCTTGAGGGCAGTCACCTCTATGCTCTTTTCTTTTCTCCACTTTTCAATGTTTGCATGGTGACCGCTCATAAGCACTTCGGGAACTTCTTTGCCTCTCCAGACTGACGGTTTTGTGTACTGCGGATACTCAAGGAGTCCGTTAAAATGGCTTTCCTCGGTAAAACATTCGTTGTTGGAAAGCACACCCGGAACCATTCTTGAAAGTGCGTCCGCAAATACCATTGCGGGAATTTCTCCGCCCGTGAGAACATAGTCGCCGATTGAAATTTCTTCGTCAATAAACTCGTCAAGAAGTCTTTGGTCAACACCCTCGTAATGACCGCAGAGAATACAGATATTTTCAACATCGGCAAGCTCACGAAGTCTTTGCTGTTTCAATGTTTTGCCCTGCGGTGACATATAGACAAAATGCGGCCTTTTGCCGATTTGTTTGCAGATATCCTCAAAGCAGAGGGCAATGGGTTCGGCTTTCATAAGCATTCCCATTCCGCCGCCGTAGGGAGTGTCGTCAACTCTTTTGTGCTTGTCAAAAGCATAATCACGCAGTTGGTGACACACGATTTCAAGCACACCGCTTTTCTGTGCTCTGCCGATTATGCTTCCGTTTAAAACAGGTTCAAACATTTCGGGGAAAAGCGTTATAATATCAATCCTCATCGTCGAAAATTCCTTTCATGGGAACAATAAGAACATAGCCGTCATTGACATTGATTTCTTTTACAACATCGTCAATTACAGGAGCAAGGTATGTCTTGCCGTCGGCGTCTTTGATTTCGTAAACATCGTTTGCGCCTGTACGCAAAACATCGGAAATTTTGCCGTAAACTCTGCCGTTGCCGGCGTCCTTAACCTCAAGACCGATAAGATCCTGAACAAAGTGAACACCCTCTGCAAGATTGATGTCGTCACGGTTGATATACACAACCTTGCCTCTGTATTTTTCGGCTGCCTCGATTGTGTCAACACCCTTGATTTTTGCAAGAGCGATATTTTTGTGCGGACGGGATTTCACCTCGATGAACTCTGTTCCGTTTTCGTCAAGCCACAGCTTTTTAAAAGCACAGAGAAATTCAGGGGAATCACACCACGGATCAATTCTGACCTCACCTTTTATGCCGTGTGTACCCACGATTTTTCCCGAATCAAGAAACTGTTTTTTCATAATTACCTCAAATTTCACAAAATAAATTCAGTCGGATTTTACTTTAATTCAATGATTGTAACACCGTCTTCGCCCTCACCGAAAACACCGAGTCGCTGACTTTTGACGGATTTGTTTGTTTTAAGATACTTGTTGATTTCACGCTTAAGCACACCCGTGCCTTTGCCGTGAATAATCGTCATTTTGCTCACACCCGAAAGCACGGCATTGTCAATTGCCTTGTCAACAATATTGATTGCGTCGAAGGCGGTTTCACCGCGGACATCAACCTCTGTTTCGGGACGGACATCCATTCTGCTCGGCACATTTCTTGTGCTTGAAAATCTGTCCTTTGCGGGCTTGTTGTTTGATTTGAGCAAACGAAGATTCTTGATATCAACCCTCGTTTTGATTATGCCCGCCTGAACAAGCACAACACCATCCTTGTTCGGTGGTGCAAGTACAGTTGCGTTTTTGTCGATATCGTAAATGAGAACCGTGTCGCCGACTTTGAGCGGTCTTGGCAGCTTGTACTCCTCATCGGGAGTATTGCGAGCCTTGACAGGATCGGCATGAGCCTCCATCTTGTCAATATTTTTCTTTAGCTGTGTTCTTGCCTGAACGCTCATATCCTTGGCTTTTCTCGCCTTTTCAAGTTCTTTGGCAACTGCGTCGGCTTGCGCTCTTGTGCGTGAAATAATACGCTGAGCCTCCTGCCTTGCCTTTTCAATCTCACGCTCTGCGTGCTGTTTTGCCTTCTGCATTTCGTTTTCTGCTTTCTGCTTTTCGGTATTAGCCTTTGCAGTAAGTCTGTTTGCGTTTTCGAGCTGTTTTTCAAGGCTTTGACGGCGCTTTTCAAGCTTTTCAACAACATCTTCAAACTGTCTGTTCTCGTTTGAAACAAGTTCGCTTGCTCGGCTGATTATCTCATCATCTATTCCGAGTCTTTTTGAAATTGCAAACGCGTTGCTCTTGCCGGGAACACCGATAAGAAGTCTGTAGGTCGGCTTGAGAGTTGCAACATCAAATTCGCAACTGCCGTTTTCAACT
>OIZX01000782.1_pt1 | contig 19423 bp, 13 predicted proteins | sample 1588621 | NCBI WGS metagenome assembly OIZX01 (sample SAMN03283276) | human gut metagenome | biome: human-associated habitat; material: feces | host: Homo sapiens | place: Peru | collected 2012 | reverse complement strand
CCCGGATTCCGGTGAACTGATGGAAGGCAACGATGCCGGCTGGACCGAACAGGACGGTTATTTTGAGCCTCATTATTATCATGAGGACGGCAGTGTGTGGCTGGAAGATGCCACCGGAACCACATATATTGGCTCCAGAGATAAATATTATATTGATGACTACGGCAATCTTCAGGAATATTCCGATTCTGAAACTGATTCCTCCTCCGGAGATTCTTCCTGAGTCTGCTGCTCGACCACCTCGACGACTTCGGTGTTCTCGTCCGTCTGGATGTCCTCGGCAAAGCCGGTCACGCCGCAAGAGACGCACAGCGCCGTCGCGAGCATCATCGCCACAACCTTGTTCCAACTGTTTTTCATCTTGAAAAACCTCCTTCAGATTGGTTTGTATCTATCTTCTAACGTTCTGCGCGCCTTTCCGGGCGGCGCTTTATCGTCATGGGGAAACGAAATTGTTTCGCGCCCGTCACATTTGCGTGATCCGGCGGCGCGGCCTCCGTCCGTCCCTTTTCTCCGTTTGATGGGGACGAGCAGGGCGGAATATGTTGTTTTCCGCTTGAAAAAGCGCGCATCCGCGCGGCTTCCTGCGAAAAACGTTCAGCTTTTCAGTTACACATGAAACTTCGTTATTTTACGTTTTCGCGCCCGATTTCCGGGTTTTCGTCACATTTCTGTAACACTCTTCTTCGGGACACATTGTCCTCCTCCCCGCCGCTTTTTTCCAATTATAGCACAACATTTCGGATTTGTGAATCCTGAAAATAACATTCAAAACGGTTTTTTTATTCCGGTTTCTCCTTTTTGGGCAAAACTCGGCATCTAACCGTTTTTTCGCGTAACCCTCACACCCCGATTATACCACAATCTGTCCGTCTGCGGATGAGCGCGGCCGGGTCATTCGTGCCGAAAAGCCGACTTTCGTGCCATTTTCCCGCCGCCCGGCCTGTTCAGCCCGCCCGGAATTCTCCGGAAACAAAAAAAATCATATGCCCGATGCACGCGGCGCATGTCGGGCATATGATTTGGCTTACTCCTTCCACCGCCTGCGAACTCCTTCCACCGCCGCGAACTCCTTCCACCGCCCACGGGGCGGTCCCCCTCCCTCGAAGAGGGAGGTCTTGGGGCTTCGCCGGTCAAGGCCTACGGCCTTGCCGTCGATTGCATATAGGGGCTTTGCGGTCGCCCCTATGACCCTTCGCGCGCCATCCGATATTCTGTAAACTCTCGATTTTTCCTCCCCTAAGACCTCCCTCATCGAGGGAGGGGGACCGCCCTATGGGCGGTGGAAGGAGTATATTTCCCAAATTAAAATTTATGCGTCAAAACGCCGAACCATGCGCGGGATTACGGCGCATTTTACTTAATTTTATATTTAATTCGGCGCGGTCAGTCAATTCCCTGCCTTTTTCTGGCGGGGACATCCGCCAAGAACGCAAGAAATTTAACAAGTCAAACAGTCCGCTCTCCCCTCCGCTGACCGCGTTAAAATTTCTTGATATCCCTGCCCTCTTTTTTCGAAATTCCCTTGATTTTGCCGCCCGCCATCGGTTACAATGATAAGTGGCTCAAACGGCTTGTTGATAATTTACCGACAGCGTTTGACCGGTTTCGACCCGGAACAGGGGTTTCCTGTTCAAATACAATGGAGGAGGCATCCAACATGAAGAAACTTTTGACGATTATGCTGGCCGTGCTGCTGGCTGCGCTGGCGGTTGCCGCGTCGGCGGAGGACAACGTCAAGAACGCCGATATCATCATCGTCGGCGCGGGCGGCGGCGGTCTGTCCGCGGCCATCGAGGCGGTGAACGACGGCGCTCAGAGCGTCATCGTTCTGGAAAAGACCGGCAAGACGGGCGGTTCGCTGAACTTCACCTCCGGCTCCATGTCCGGCGCGGAGACGGTGATTCAGAAGATCGACGGCATCGAGGACACCAAGGAGAGCTTTGTTCAGGATATTCTGAATAACGGCGCGCATCTGGGCAACGAAGAGATGATCCGCGCGTTCGTTGACGAGGATGTGGACGCGATTCAGTGGCTGTGGGACAACGGCCTGTCCGAATACAATTTCTCGTCCATGAAGACCACGGGCAAGCATACCGTGTTCGCCCCGGAGCATCAGCTCTATTCCGTGGCGCGCACCTACAAGCCCAGCGCCAACGACCCGACCCGCTACAAGGCCGCCGCGCACGAGATCATGGATACCGTGCTGGCGACGGACGCCTACAAGGGCGTGACCATCGACTTCAACACGACGGCCAACCAGCTCGTCGCCAACGAGCAGGGTCAGGTGCTGACCGTGCTGGCGACCGATGAAAACGGCCAGACCGTCCGCTACGAGGCGAAGAAGGCCGTCATCATGGCGACCGGCGGCTACTCCGGCAACTCCAAGCTGATGGCGGCTTTCGCCAAGAACGGCGCGAACTATCTGGTCGGCGGTTCTACCGCGGCGGACGGCTACGGCATCTACATGATGCAGCAGGTCGGCGCGAACATCGACCCGACGGCCATGAGCTACATTCCGACCTTCCCGATGGGTCACGAGACCGCGCCGGGCATGGGCGTGATCGCCTCCTCCTACATGTGGAAGGCGGGCGGCATCTCCGTCAATCAGGAGGGCTTCCGCTTCGCCAACGAGAACGACGCGGACGTCGTGGCGCGCGAGACCGCGCTGGAAGAGCAGACCAACGCGATTCAGTACGACATCTTCACCGACAAAATCATCGAAGATACCGAGGCGCTCAACGCTTCCGTGTTCTGGAATTTCTATTACGCGCCGGGCAAGCCGTATAACAGCTCTGTGGTGTGTGCGGATTCCCTCGCGGTGCTTGCTGAAAAGCTGGGCATTCCGGCGGCGAACCTTGAGGCGACTGTAAAGAGCTACAACGAGCATGTCGATGCGGGCGATACCGACGAGTTCGGTCGTGATTTCAGCGCGGACGCGACCACCAAGAATCCGTCTTACTGCGCGGCAATCAACAAGATCGAGGGCGAACATTACTACGCCATCCCGCTCAAGGCGCTGGTCGTCATGACGCTGGGCGGCGTGAAGGTCAACACCGAATGCCAGGTTCTCGATGTGGACGGCACGGCGATCCCGGGTCTGTACGCTGCCGGCGAGTGCGTGGGCGGCATCTGGGGCAAGTATGTTTCCGGCGGCACCGGCGTCATGGGACCGATCGTCTTTGGTCGTCTGGCGTCCCGCGCGGCGATGAGCGCGCGGATGGACGCCAGACGCGTGGCGATCTCGTCGCTGGCCTGCGGGTAGACCGCGCCGCAGCACTGCCACTCCGGAATCTCGCACAGCGAAAAGCCGAGCTTTTCCGCCGCGAGCCGTCCGGCTCTGTCCAGCTGTGCGCCCTTTGTCTTGAGCGTGCAGCCAGGGAAATAGCTGTAATTCATTGCGTGTCCTCCCGTCAGATCATGTTCTCCGGGTGGAACACCTCGTCGAAGCGCTCCGCCGTCAAAAAGCCGAGGCTCACGCAGGCTTCCTTGAGAGAGATGTTTTCCTTGTATGCCTTCTTCGCGGTCTTCGCCGCGTTTTCATAGCCGATGTACGGGTTCAGCGCCGTGACGAGCATGAGGGAGTTGTGCAGATTATGCTCCATCTTCTCGCGGTTGGCGCGGATGCCGCAGGCGCAGCGGTCGTTGAACGAGACAATGGCCTCGGCCAGCAGACGCGCCGACTGCAGGAAATTGTAGATGCAGACCGGCATGAACACGTTCAGCTCAAAATTCCCCTGCGACGCGGCCATGGACACGGCCGCGTCGTTGCCCATGACCTGCACGGCGACCATCGTAACGGCCTCGCACTGGGTCGGGTTGACCTTGCCGGGCATGATGGACGAGCCGGGCTCGTTTTCGGGGATAAAAATTTCGCCGAGACCGTCGCGCGGGCCGGAGGCCAGCCAGCGCACATCGTTCGCAATCTTCATCATATCGGCGGCCAGCGCCTTGAGTGCGCCGTGCGCGAAGACGATCTCGTCCTTGCTGGTCAGCGCGTGGAATTTATTCTCTGCCGTTTTGAACTCCTTGCCGGTGAGCTTTGCAATTTCAGCGGCGACCGCCGTGTCAAAGCCCTTCGGCGTGTTGAGGCCCGTGCCGACGGCGGTGCCGCCGAGCGCCAGCTCCTTGAGGGGCTTTACAGCCAGAAGCAGCAGCTCCTTATCCCGTTCCAGGCTCGATCTCCAGCCGGAGATTTCCTGCGGGAAGGAGATGGGCGTGGCATCCTGCAGATGCGTCCGCCCAGACTTGACGACGCCCTCGTTTTCCGCCTCCAGACGGCGGAACGTCGCGACCAGCGCGTCGATGGCGGGGATGACCTTGTCCTCAAGCGCACAGACCGCCGCGATGTGCATGGCCGTCGGGAACGTGTCGTTGGACGACTGGGACATGTTGATATCGTCGTTCGGGTGCAGGAGCTTCCTGCCTGCAATTTCATTGCCGCGGTTGGCAATGACCTCGTTGCTGTTCATGTTCGACTGCGTACCGGAGCCGGTCTGCCAGACGACGAGCGGGAAATTGTCCAGAAGCTGGCCGGAAATGACCTCGTCCGCCGCCTGCTCAATGGCAGAGAGCTTTTCTTCGGTCATTTTTTCGGGGCGCAGGGCGCGGTTGGCGCGGGCAGCGGCCTTTTTGAGAATGCCGAAGGCATGGATGATCTCGGCGGGCATCGTCTCGATGCCGACGCCGATGGGGAAGTTGTTGTGGCTGCGCTCGGTCTGTGCGCCCCAGTATTTGTCCGCCGGGACGCGGACCTCACCCATGGAATCGTGTTCGACGCGATATTCCATCGTTTTTTCTCCTTCTTTTTATCAAATCTCGACCTGACGGATGACTTCCTTCAGCTTTTCCGCGCTGGCGCGGAGCTTGTCGACCTCGCCGTCGGTCAGCTGGTTGAGGATCTTGCCGCGCACGCCCTGATTGTCAACCAGCACAAGCGTGGAAAGGCACACGTCGCTTACGCCGTATTCGCCGTGCATCATGGTCGAGACGGTCACGGCTGTGCCCGCCGTGCTCTGCACGCACTTGCACAGATGGCAGACCGACATGGCGACGGCATAGAACGTCGCGCCCTTGTTCTTGATGACCTGTGCGCCGGAGGTCTTGACGAACTGCTCGATCTCCTCATAATCCTGGTTCCACTTGATGCGGTCACAGTCGGGAGAATGCTCCTTATAGGAGTCGATGTGGTTGTTCGCAATGTGAACAAGGCTCCAGGGCACGAAGGAGGAATCGCCGTGCTCGCCGTAGACGTGTGCATGGACATTCTTCGGGCTGATGCAGAAGCGCTTTGCCAGCGTCGACTGCAGGCGGCTGGTGTCGAGGATGGTGCCGGAGCCGATGATATGGCTTTCGGGAATGCCGGAAATTTTGTGGAACACATACGTCAGCACGTCGACCGGGTTCGATACAATAATATAGATGGCGTCCGGTGCGGCAGCCGTGATCTGCGGGGCGATCTCCTTGATGATGTTGACGTTGGCCTGCGCCAGCTCCAGACGGCTCTGACCGGCCTTGCGGGGAAGACCTGAGGTGATGATGACGATGTCGGAGCCGGAGGCCGCGTCATAATCGCCGGAGCGGACGATCGTCGGGGAACAGAACGGTGCGCCCTGATAGATATCCATAGCCTCGCCGAAGGCCTTCTGCTTGTTGACGTCAATCAGGACGATCTCGGAGGAAATGCCCTGGATCATCAAATCGTTTGCAATCGTGGCGCCGACGCTTCCCGCGCCGATAACAGTGATCTTGCTCATACACAAAAACCCCCAATTCTAGATTCGAATCGAACAAAATATACCGATATAAATTTATCGGTTATTACGATAAAATTATATCGGTATTCTGTCGGAAGTACCAATGCTTTTTTAAGCATGGGTATGCTCTTTTTGATATGAAATTACGGCCCGTTTTTTTCGGGAAATTGTCAGACAGACGCCTTATGCTCCCGGATAAACTGAACAAATCCGGCCTCAATCTCGCTCATCGCATATTGCTTATGATATACCAGCGCATTGAGATACAAGCTCTGGTTGTCGCTGCACGGGATCTGGACAAGGTTCCAGCGCTGGATGCAGTGCTCCGGGATGGCGGGGGCCAGCATATAGGACTGCGGAATCGTCTCCAGCAGCGTCATCTGCGCCAGGCGGTCGACGCAGTAAATTTTCCGCCGCACCGGCTCCTCAGGCTTGCCCTGTACGCGGAACATGTCCCCGTGGACAATCTCCGGCAGCCCGTCAAGCTCTGTGCGCAGAACGGAGCTGCGCCCGGCAAGCGGATGGGACTGGTTCATGGTGACGAGGTAGTGGTACTTGTTCAGAAGCTCGAAGCTCAGACCCCGTGCGCTGGTCTGCTCGTCAAAATAATCGCGGTATTCCGAGCGGAAGCGAATCACGCCGATCTCCGTCTCGCCGCTCGCAAGCGTCTCAAGCGCCGTACGCGCGTGGCATTCGCGGATGACCGCATCGACCGGCTCCGCCTGCGGCAGTCCGGCCAGATACTGCGCCGTCAGGTCGAGCATGGCCGCCGAGCGCGGGATGCACACGCGCAGCCGGTTCGCCACGGCCCGCTTGGGGCCGAGGGCCTCGATAGCCTCTGTCTCGCGGAGGATAGACTTTGCGTGCTGCAGGAAGATCGTCCCGCGCGTTGTGGGCCGGACGCCGCGCGTGGAGCGCTCAAAAATGCGGAAGCCCAGCATCTGCTCTACATCGTGCAGGATGCGGCTGAGATTCGGCTGGCCGATAAACAGGTTCTCCGCCGCCTGCGAGATCGACCGGGTGCGCTCAATCTCAATGATATACTGCAAATGCTGTGTGTTCATAGCTGTACCGCCTTCTAATTTATATCATTTCTAATATACCATCTTTTGCGCTGTTTTGCAACCGGAGGCGTACCGGCGCTCTGCACAAAATCATATACCCTTTTTTGACGCCTCTTGGCGCTTTTCATGCCCGGACAGCATGGGCAGCTCGGCAAAGAAGGTGTTGACGCCGCCCTCGCTCTGTGCCCAGACGCTGCCGCCGTGCGTCTGCGCGATGGCCTGTGCGATGGAAAGGCCAAGGCCGAAGCTGCCGTCGCGCGTCCGTGCGGCGTCCGCGCGGGAAAAGCGGTCGAAGATCTGCCGCAGCGCCTGCGGCGGGATGGCTTCGCCCGCATTTGAGACGGACAGGCGGCAGCGGTTCTTCCCATATCGGGAAAGACGGACTGTGACCGTGCCGCCGGAGGCGTATTTCCGGGCGTTGTCGAGATAAATTTCCACCAGCTGGCTGAGCTGACGCTCGTCGCCGCTGACGGTGATGTCCGGCTCCAATTCGGTCTGCAGCGTCAGACCGCGCTCAAACAGCGCGGCCTCAAATAAAAGCGCACTGCTCTCGGCAATCTGGCTGAGCGCACACGGCGCGAACGACCGCGCCGCCTGTTCGTTTTCGGCCCGCGCCAGCTCCAGCAGCCGCTCGACCAGCGAGCGCATCTGCTTCGCCATGGCGTCGATACCGGAGAGGAAGGTCTGCTTCTGCGCCGCGTCGTAGTCCGGGCTCTGCAGCAGCTCCGTGTTTGTCAGAATGACGGTCAGCGGCGTTTTGAGCTCATGCGACGCATCGGCGACAAACTGCTTCTGCTGCCGCCACGCTTCCTCCACGGGCTTGACCGCGCTGTGCGCCAGCAGCACCGCAAGGCCCAGAAACACAAGCAGGCCGAGCGCGACGAGCAGTACGCCGGTCTTTAAAAGCGTGCGCAGCGTCTGCTGCTCGCTGGAAATGTCCGCAAAGATTACGCTGCCGGTCACGCGGCAGTAGCGCAGGCTATATTCCGGAATCTCGCCGATGGCGTCCTGCGAGGCCTGCGCCGCGGCGGCGACCATCCGCAAAAATGTGCGGTCGGTCAGATCGTAATCGCTTGAGCCGATGGCGACCAGATTGCCGAATGCGTCGGTCTGCAGCACGAAATACGGCAGGCGCACCTGCTGCGGCTCGCGCTCCGGCTGGACAGGAGAGAAGGGGTCGGCCGCGATGGCCTGCATCATGCTGATTGACTGCGTGCGCAGGTTCCGCTTTGTCAGCGTATAAAAAAGTCCGAGGATCGCGCCGAGCATCACGGCAGCGACCAGCACAATCGCGAGAATGATCTTGAGCCGCAGCTTTTTCAGCATACCTCGCCCACCTCCAGATGGTAGCCCAGCCGCCGCACGGCCTCAATGCGCACGTTCGAGCCGATGGCCGCAAGCTTTTTGCGCAGGAAGCCGACATAGACCTCCACATGGTTTTCCACCGCGTTTGAATCAAAGCCCCAGACCTTGGACAAGATGGCTTCCTTGGACACATTCTGCCCCTTCATCTGCAAAAGGTAGCGCATGACGTCAAACTCCCGCGCAGACAGCCGCAGCTGCCGCCCGCCGCAGACCAGCGTCCCGGACGCCAGATCGAGCGTCGTGTTGCCGAACGAGAGCGCGTTGACCTCCGCGCCCTGCCGCCGGAGCAGCGCACCGACGCAGGCCAGCAGCTCCCGCGCGTCAAAGGGCTTCGTGAGATAATAATCCGCACCCGCGTTCAGCCCCTCGATGCGGTCCTCAAGCGACGACTTTGCCGTCAGCATCAGAATCGGCGTCCCGCAGCGCTTCGCACGCACCTGCCGCGCGACCTGATAACCGTCCATGCCGGGCATCATCACGTCGAGGATTAGCAGATCGTATACGCCCGTCTCGGCATATTCCGCGCCCGTCTGGCCGTCATGTACCGCCTCGACGGAAAAGCCCTTCCCCTCCAGCATGACCCGCAGCGAATCCGCCAGCAGGACCTCGTCTTCAATAATCAGAATTTTCATAAGCAATACCTCAGATTCAGGTTGCCGGAAAAGCGGCGACTTTTCTGTGATTTACGGCGAATCCGTAAGCACCGGCCCATTTTGGCGTAGGGGCGGACACCTCTGTCCGCCCGCAGAATACAGCTGTTTTCAGAAAAGTATGGCGAATTCGCAGTATTTATCGAGCCGACAGAATCGTCGGCCCCACAATTCTGCGGCGATCCATCGGGTGAAGCAGCATCTATCCCTACCAACTATATTCGTTTTTACCGTGCTTTTCAAGGAAAACCGCAGAAAAATTGTCTCCCGGCCGTTTGGCCGGGAGACAGGGGGAATGTAACCTTATGCCTTTTCGCTCTGCGAGGCGGTGAAGCGGTTCAGGATGGCTGCGAACTGGCAGCGGGTGGCAGTGCCGGTGGGCAGAAGCTTGCCGTCGGTGCCGTTGATGAGGCCCTGGCCGACAGCCCACTGCATGGCGGGCACGGCGTAGCCGCTGACGCTGGCATGGTCCTCAAAGGCGATGAGGTTCTCAGAGAGCGTGACGGCGTCCATGCCCTGATAGACAGCGTAGTTGAACAGGAACTTCGCAAGCTGCTCACGGGTGACGGCCTTATTGGGCTCGAAGGTCGTGGCGGACGTGCCGCTGGCAATTTCGTTCTTGGCTGCCCATGCGACGGCTGCTTCATAGTAGCTGCCGGAGGCGACGTCGGTGAACGCGGCCTTCTCGGTCACTTCGGGGCTGCCTGCGAGACGGTAGAGCGTCGCGACGACCATGGCGCGGGTGGTCACGCCCTTGGGGTTGAAGGTCGTGGCGGACGTGCCGGTCATGAGCTTGCTCTCGACTGCCTTTTCGACATCGGGCTTGAACCAGTCGGTGTCCAGAACGTCGGTGAAGCCGGTCTTGGTTTCTTCGGCGGGCTTTTCTTCGGTGGGCTTCTCTTCAGCGGGGGTTTCCTCAGCCTTGGCAGGAGAGACAACAATCAGCTCCATCACGCCGGACGGCATACGCTTGCCGGCAGACTTTTCAGCCGTGAAATCAGCTTCGGTCGTGCCGCAGACGAAGCGCAGGCCGGATTCCTTTGCGGTCTTGGCGATGTCGGCGACGGTGCCGTCAGCGGCTGCGCCGGCGCCCCAGACAAGAGCGATGGCGGCGGGGACTTCCTCAGCCTTGCCGTCCTTGAAGTAATACTTGCCCTCGGTGATGTCCTTGTAGGTGGGGGCGTACTTGGCGTACGGGCCGTCGTCGCAGACGAAGGAGAGGCTGTCGCCGTCGGCGAAGGTGACGTCCGCGTCGGTCAGCAGTGCGTCGAGCGTGACGAACTCCGTCGCGACGACAGCCTGCTCACCCTTCTTGAAGTACTGATAGCCGCAGCCGTCAGCCTTCGTCTCAGCGAGCTTCTTGAGCTCCTCGGCGGTGTAGCTCTTTGCGAGCGTCTTTTCGCCGTCCTCGCCTGCCTGCGTGTAAACGCTCAGCACGGCGTCAGCGGCGCTGGCCGTGACGGCAAGGCCAGCGAACACAGTCACGAGCATCGTCAGCACGAGCAGCAGGGATACAATTTTCTTCATAGTGGGTTCTTCCTTTCGTGTGGATTCATGTATTTCAAAAGGGCTTATCCCTTTTGAATCAGGTTGGAGAGCAGGCGCAGCATCCGCGCAAGCTCCGCGCGTGACGCGGCCTTCTGCGGTGCGGCGAGGCACGCGGAGAAGCTGTCGAGGATGCCTGCGGCATACGCGGCCTGCACATCCGCCTGCGCCCATGCGCTGCATTCCGCGACATAGACGGGTGCAGTATCCGCCGGGATGGAAACGCCCTGCATCCGGGCGAAGCGAACCAGCAGCGCGGCGGCCTGCTCCTTTGTGACGGGCTTCTCCGGGGAGAACGTGCCCGTGCCCGTTCCGGCGGCCACGCCGTTCTGTGCGCCCCAGACGGCTGCCTGCCGGTACCAGTCTGCCTTGAGGCCGGTAAAGCCGCCGGTTCCCTGCGCGGCGGGGCTTCCCGCCATGCGCCAGAGAACGGTCACAAGCATGGCGCGGGTCATGGGCTTATCCGGAGAGAACGCATTCCTGCCGGTTCCGGCCATCAGTCCCGCGTCCGTGCAGAACAGAACGTCCTGCTGGCAGACCGACTCGGTCCTGACATCCGCAAAGCCGGAGGCCGTCAGCAGCGTCACGCCGGACTGCTGCGAAACTTTCTCCAGTGCGTCAAGCCCGGCGGTCTGCGAAACGGTCTTCGCGCTGTTGCCGCTGTGGCCGGAGGCATAGAGACTGCAATTTGTGAGCGATACGCTGCCAAGCACCGCATGGACGGATTTTTCCGCCTCCACGCGCACGGTGCAGCCGGTCATGGCGACCGTGTCCGCCGACAGAACGGCGACATTATCGCTGTCCGTGCGCCCAAAGAAGGCCGCGTTCGTCATGGTCACTTCCGCACCGTTCGCGCAGAACGCGCCGCCGTCAAAGCCGAGCTTATCAGACTTGAACACGGAGATCGCGCAGTCCGCAATAGAAATTTTGCTCTTCTCCGCGCCCATAAAGGCCGCGTTATTGACCAGCGCCTGCAAGGCAAGACTGCCGGAGCCGCAGATCGTCAGATCGCCGCCGCTTATCACGGTCGGGCAGGCGTTTCCGGACGCGTCGGCGCAGCCAATCAGCCGGTTCTCGCCCAGAAGCGTGAGCGTGTTGCCGCCCGCGAGGGACAAGAGCGTCCTGTCGCCCGTGATGCGCACATCCTGCAGCGTCAGCTTTGTGCCGTTTCCTACCGTGAGCGTGAGATTGTCAAATTCTCCGCTGCCGGAATCCAGTCCGATGAGCGTCACGTCCAGCCCGCCCGCAATGCGAAGTTCGCCGCTGGCCAGCCACGGAATAAAATACGCGCCGGATTTTGTGACGGCTCCGCCGGAGACGAGCTTTTGCCGGTAAACGGCGGTGATGGTCATGTCGCGTCCCGTCGGCGTGAACGCGGGCCATGCGGCGGTGTAGCCGTCCACCTGCGGCAGCGCCGGGGCCTTGACGGTCTTGTCGCCCTTCTTGCCGGTCGCCGTGCCGACTGTTTCACCGTTGGCACGGAAGGCAACGGTAAAGCTTTCCGGGAGCTCCGCGTCCTGCGGCGCGTCCTTCGGCGTATAGTCCGGGCAGCTGTCCGTTCCTTTCTGTTCCGCGACCTTGCCGGTTCTGCCGAGCAGCGGAAGGGCGCTGTCCTTTGCCGTGCAGCCGCCCCAGATGAGGTTCTGCGCGTTGCCGACGACAGAGCCGGTCGAAACACGTGCGTCCGTATTGGTCGAGGACACAGAGCCTTCATTTTTGCAGGCCAGAAGCTTCGTTTGATTGCGCGCAGTCGTATAGCCCGCAACGCCGCCGGTATAGCGGTCCGCGCCGGACACGGAGCCGTAATTTGCGCACTGCGTCATCACGCCCGCAAGGCGGCCCGCAATGCCGCCCGTGCCGTAAGCGCCGGAGCCGGAGCCGGTCACGGGGCCGAAGTTCGCGCAGCCGGTGATGGTGTCGGAGGCCGAATAGCACAGCCCCACAATCCCGCCGATACCGGAAACGCCGCTCACTGCCCCATAGCTGAAGCAGCTTTTCACGGATGTTCCGTCGCAGATATACGCGGCTACGCCGCCCGCGTGCGTGCCGGAGGCAGTCACGTCCGTATAGACGTTCACGCCCTCCAGTTTGCACCCCTTTGCATAGGAAACCAGCCCCGCCGCATAGGACGCGCGGGCTTCGCCCGCCGCGCTGCCGCAGAGGGTGAGGTTTTTGAGCTCTGCATCCACACAGCAGCCGAACAGCGCCGCGTAGCTGCCGGTATTGTAGGCTTCCATCGCGAAAATGGTGTGTCCCTGCCCGTCAAATGTGCCGGAAAACGGCTTCTGGAGGCTCGAACCGATGGCCGTCCATGTGCAGCTGCCGGTCGAGCCGTCGATGGAGGCGAGGGAAATGTCATTCCCAAGCAGGATGGTCACGCCCGCAAAGCTGACAGTCTGCTCGTTCACGAGCTTCGCAAGCCCCGCAAGCTGCTGCGCAGTGGTGAGCGTGTAGGTCTTTTCCTTTCCGGTGTACCAGCCGGTGTCGGCAAACGTCATCCAGCTCTTGCGGCGCACAGCGCGTACAGCCTCAATGACGACCGGGCCGTCTCCCGTGACGGTATACGTTCCGTCTGCGTTTTTCTCCGCGCCGGAGACGGAAAACTGATAGCCCTCGCGGTATTCCAGCGCACCGTCCGCCGGGATGGCGTCGGCGTAGGAATGCGTCTGGAGCGTGATGACATTGCCCTCAAGCACGGTGTCGCCGGTGTGCAGCGCCTCGCGCTCGACATATTCCATGCCATCCGCCGTCAGCTTATAGCCGGTTCTCGCGGCGGCAAGATAGAACGCGTCATATTCCGGGACAGTGACGGACACGGTCTTGACCTTCTGGAAGACGGCAGCCAGCTCCGTATCGCCGGTCACGGTATCGTAATCGCCGAGAATCCGGTTCCCGTTTGCGGTGAAATACGCCAGCCGGTAGCCTGCGGCGGGCTGCGCCGTAAGCGAAACGGAAGTGCCGAAGCGGACGGCGCCGGTCTGACTGACGGTAAACGTGCCGTCGACTGCGGAGGCCTGCGTCAGCTGGCATTCCGCGTCCTTCTTTTCGTTTTCAAACCACAGAACCGGATAGCCGCCGTTTTTCCCGGCAGTATCCTGCGCAAAGACCGCGCCGTTGCGGTTCAGCGCCTGCAGAACGGAATCGGACTGCAGCTCCTGCGCGGTGGCTACCGTCACATCGACAGAGATTCTGCGGCTCGTGCCCATATAATAGCCGTCCGAGGCCGGGTCGTCGTCGCTGCCGGATAAATACCAGCAGCCTGCCACGGTATAGCTGCCCGTGTCGTGTCCGCCGATGCCCCGGCCATACTGTGCGCCGTTCGTGTCGATTTTACCTGCACTGTAGCAGTTGTAAACGTCCATGCCCTCGTTCGAGCCGAGGATGCCGCCCGCGGGACAGGTATAGGTCGTCGAGACGCTGCCGGTGTTGTAGCAGCCGCGAATCGTTCCCTTGCCCCAGGCCGAGCCGACGATGCCGCCGACGCCCTTGGAGTCGGTGTTTTGAATGTCCGCGCGGTTGCCGCAGTTTTCAATCACGACGCCGTTCGACGTTTCGCCGACGCGGCCCACGATGCCGCCGACCATGCGGCGGGCGTATATCCAGCCGGAGCCCAGCACCAGATTGCGCACGGCAGGCTGCCAGCCGTTTTCAAATTCCGCCTCGGACTTTTCGCCGCTCACGCCGCCAGAGTAATCGGCGTTTCCGCCGAGGAAGCCCACGATGCCGGCTGCCATGCTGTACGGAAAGCCCTTGGCCGCACAGCGGTCGCAGCAGAGATTATAAATCGTGTGCCCCTGTCCGTCCAGAACGCCGTTGAAGCGGGTGTCGAGCGTGATGCAGTCGCCAGCGGCCTCTGCGGGCTTCATGGGGAACTTGCCGCCGATGGGCGTCCAGTTGGGACCTGTCCAGCTGCCGTCTGCGCCCTTCCTGCCGCCCATGTCGAGATCAGCGGTCAGATAGATGGTCTTATACGCAAAGTCAATGCCGCCGGTATAGACGGTGTCGAACACATTGCCGCCGCCCGCGCCGACCAGCATGACGTTATCGACCTTTTTGCTGACAAGATAGGCGGTATTGCCGACGATTTTCTTCGCCGTGGGGTCTGCCATGCCGTTTACAAGCGCGGCAAGGCCCGCAAGCTTCGCAGGCGTGTCGATCTCATATTCCATCTTCGCCGGGTCGTACCACGAAATGTCCACCGTGCCGTCCCACGCACCGGAAGCCGCCTGCGCTTCAAGCGGCAGCAGGCACAGCAGCATCGCCGCACAGAGCAGCAGAGACAGAAGCTTTTTCATGGCTTATTCCTCCGTTTTCGGATTCGTTACGATATAATACGTACCAGTCTCCTGATCGTAATAGACCTTGCCCATTTCGGTCAGATCGCCCTCAATCGTGCCCGCGTCGTCCTGCGACTCGGTCAGATCGTCCTGTGCAAACGAGATAGAAGGGTCGGTCTGCTCCTCCTGCGCCGTCTTCGCGCCGGAGATATCGACGTTCCAGTTGATGATCAGCGCCAGCATAATCCCGACTGCCAGTACGAGCATCGCGTCGGCCAGATTGCTGACGGAATCCATGGGGTTGACGGGCGCGTCGTCATGCCGCGAGCGGAGCGATTTTCCGGAAAGCCTCGTCATACGGCGGCTCCCTTCTTCGTCAGCTCCAGAACCTCGGTGCAGAGCGCTTCGAGAAGCGACCCGTATTCCCGGTACCACCGGCGTCGGATGCTGGAGACCACGATGGCGAACGCCGCGGCCACAAGACCCGCGATCGTCGTGTCAAACGCCGTCAGAAGCGATGTGGAGAGCGTGTAGGTGTCGCCCTGCCCCAGCGCGATGATGCCGGGGCCGAGCGGGATGAGCGTACCGAGCAGACCCAGCATCGGGGCCAGCCGCGCCAGCAGCTCACTGAGCTTTATAATGTTGTCATACCGGTCCTGCTCCCGCTCCAGCAGCTCGACAGCCAGCGCCTCGCGCGTGGCGTCGGTGAAATCCGGGTGGCGCAGCAGCTCCAGAAGCGCGTCCTTCTGACGGCGAAGCAGGCCGCTTTCCTCAATCACGCCCTCGCGGTCGTCCGCCGTGCGGAGCTGCTCCATCAAAGACGGCAGCGCGACCTTCAGATGGCGGCGTTCCGTGCGGTATTCGGCGATCAGCCAGCCCACCAGCGCGGCGGCAGCCAGCAGAAACACCACCAGCAGCACCACGACCGGCACCTCCAGCGCACCGGATACCGCACGCAGGATATCATGAATGCGGAAGGTGTCTTCCGCAGCTTGTGAAACAGCAGCAAGCAGCATGGTTTTGCTCCTCTTATCGTTATCGTAGTTTTCTGTATCGGACAAGCCCGAACGCGAAGCCGAGCAGCACGCTCAGCGCCAGCGCGGCATAGACGGGCCATGTGTTCTGCGCGGCCTTTTCCGGCAGAACGAGCTGAACGCTTCCGTCCTGCATCCCCTCGCCCGCCGTCGTGCCGTTTTCTCCCGTGGAGACAGCGCCGCCGGAGAGAATATAGACGCTCTGCGCGTCGACCGGCTCTGTGACCGGCTCGGCTTCCGTTTCCTCCGGCTCCGGCAGATTGAGCGTGCCGGAGGCGGTTCCGCCGGGCTCTGTGCCGGTTCCGGACGCGCTTCCCGTGCCGGATGCGCCGCCGGAGCCGACGTGAACGTTGACGCTCACGCTGGACTGTCCGAACGAGGCCGTGATGACCGCGTCGCCTTCGGCGTTCACATGCAGCTTGCCATACTGGTCGACCGAGACGACCGCCGGGTCGCTGGACGCGTATTGAAGGTTCTGCTGCACGTAATCGGTCAGCGCGTCGTCCTCCGCGTCGGCGGTCACGTGCAGCGCGTGGTCGCTGCCGACGATGAGGTCGAGATTTTGTTCCTCGCTGGACAGAACCGGCGTGCCGGAGAACGTCACGAGGATTTTATAGACATATTTGGCCGCCGAGCTGGTCGCGGCCTCTTCGGGGCTTTGCTGCCCGAAAAACAGGTGGAACCGGTTCCCGGTCGAAAACAGGCTTTCGTCCGCATAGCTTTCAAAGTCAAAGCCGGACGTGTCCCATTCCGTGTAATCCTCCAGCGCCAGCATCGGCTCGACCTGATACGCGCCGACCCACAGATCGTCGCCGCCGTCCCACGCGTAGAGCGTGCCCGTCTCCGGGTCTGCGGCGAGATTCGGAAAGTAATAGCGCGGCTGGTCAAGCAGGGCGTATTTTGTAAACGAGCGGTACGCGCCGTTGGAATGGTCTTTGGTAAAAAAGTCAATGGAGGCGATGGAATTCACATCGACGCCCGCGTAGTCCAGCAGATCGCGGATATAAAACCCGCGTGCATAGACCAGATACGTTCTGCCGCTGCCGTTGGTGTAGGAATAGAATTCCTCATGCGTGTCGAGTACACCGCCGTACCAGTCGTCAAGCTCCTGCCATGTAAATTTTGCCTTTTCGACGTATTCGTCCTCCGACCAGCCGAAATAGCCGATGCAGACCGAAATGGAGTCCGTCACCGCGTCGGCCAGCGTCGGAACAGCCAGCGCTGCGCACAGCAGGAGCAGCAGCGCACAGTTTGTCAGAAGCCTTTTCATGACGCGCCCTTCCGCGTGGAGTTCGCGAGCATCGCCCGCGCCTCGTCCGCGCTCAGCTCATAATTCCAGAACAGCTTGAACATTTCCTGCGTCTTTTCCACCATATCATAGTCATAATACTGCGGATACAGAAGATTTCCCAGCCACCACACGCCCAGCAGCATATTGAGGCTCGGCGGGCTGGACAGCCAGTTATACGGCATGGACGGAATCTCATAATACTGTCCGGTCTGAATCGCACGCAGCGGCTGCCACGCCTCGTCGTCTGCCGCAGTCGAGTAAATGCTGCCCGCCGCAAATAAAATCACGTCCGGGTCAAAGCGGTAAAGCTGCTCCAGATTGATGGGGTTGCCGCCGCCCTTGTTGCTGACGTCCTCGCCCACGGCGGCGTTTTCAATGCCCATGAGGTCCAGCACCTGCGCCTGCGTGGAGCCCTTCGCGTTCGTGTTGAGGCCGGACGAACCGGAGGTGTACAGGACGGAAATGCGCTCGGAATCCTGAATTTTCGCGGCGTTTTCCTCCGCCATCAGGACAGTCTCATCGACGAACGCCGCCAGCTCCTCCCCGCGCGCTTCCTTTCCGCTCAGAATTTTTCCGAGCGTCCGGTATGCTTCCGCCATGTGCGGAAGATCGGCCTCGATGAAGATCACAGGCATCCCAATCTGCCTTTGCAGCGCGTCCAGATCGGCGGCCATGTTGTCCTTTTTATCGCCGAGGTCAATGACGATCTGCGCACCGGAGGTCAGAATGGACTCCAGATTCAGCGTCGATTTGCTGCCGTACATCTGGCCGGTCGTGGGGAGGTCAATCAGACGCGAATCGAGATATTTGTACTGGCTCGAAGACGGCGTTGCATTGATGGTCGTCATATATTCAGGCGCGATGGTCGCCAGAAACATCGACGCGACCGCGCCGCTTGGGGCCACGCGCGTGAGTGTTTCGGGAAGTTCGACGGTCCGGCCGAGTGAGTCCGTAAACGGAACGGTCGGCTCCGCCGGCTCTGCCTGCCGCCCGGATGCGCAGCCGGACAGGCTTCCGCACACAAGCGCCAGCACCAGCAGGAGAGCGAGAAATTTCTTCTTATATCGCATGGTGATTCTCCAAAGAAAACAACGTTTGGGAAAGCAATGACAGGGGCACAGCTTTTCTGCTCGCATTATACCAGCAGCCGGACGCGATTGCAATGGAGCGTTTCGCTATTTCAAACAAAAAGTGGCGCGTTTCCCCATTGTCGAACGTGCAAGACCCCGCCGGGCGTCAGTGCCCGGCGGGGTCTTCAGTCTGTCAAAAGCCCCAAAAGCATCTTGAAATCCGGTATAATAGAGAAAACGCGAGGTGCGGAAATGGAAGAACGAAGAAAAGACGCACGGCGGGGGCCAGTGATTGCGGAGCTGGAGGCGCTGGCGCCGGAGGATCATCTGCCGCGGAGGCTCGAAAGGGTCAGGGAGCAGGTCAGAAAAGCTGCAAAGGGACAGTAGAAAAGACGGTCTCCACAACAGACCCGGACTGCGGAGTGCTCGTAAACGGAGAGCACGCGCGGCAGTTTGCATATGAAGCGCATACAGTCTGCGGCAAAAGCGGGTTTGCCCTCATTTTCGCTTATTTTTGTCCAAATTACGAAGGAACCCCCGCTTTCGCTTCCTGAAAGCAGAGGGTCCTTTGACAAGGTGAAGCGCCCGGCTTACGCCGGGCGCTGCTGCTTTATGGGGTTTTGGCGAAATTACTCGTCGATCTCGATGACGACGCCGGAACCAACGGTACGGCCGCCTTCACGGATAGCGAAGCGGAGGCCCTTCTCGATAGCGATCGGGGTGATCAGCTCGACCTTCATGTCGATGTTATCGCCAGGCATGCACATCTCAACGCCTTCGGGCAGGGAGATGATGCCGGTAACGTCAGTGGTTCTGAAGTAGAACTGCGGACGATAGTTGTTGAAGAACGGGGTGTGACGGCCGCCTTCGTCCTTGGACAGAACGTAGACCTGGCCAACGAACTTGGTGTGCGGATGGATGGAGCCGGGCTTGGACAGGACCTGGCCTCTTTCGATGGACTTCTTATCGATGCCGCGGAGCAGAGCGCCGATGTTGTCGCCAGCCTCAGCGTAGTCCATGAGCTTGTGGAACATTTCGATGTCGGTGACGACGGTGGACTTCTTCTCGTCCGCGAGGCCAACGATTTCGACGGGCTCGTTCTTCTTGATAACGCCGCGCTCGACACGACCGGTAGCGACAGTGCCGCGGCCGGAGATGGTGAAGACGTCCTCGACCGGCATCAGGAAGGGCTGGTCAGCCTTGCGGTCCGGGGTCGGGATCCAGGTGTCGACAGCCTGCATGAGCTCTTCGATGCAAGCATACTCAGGAGCCTTCGGGTCGGTGGACTCGGAAGCCAGAGCGTTCAGAGCGGAGCCGCGGATGATGGGGGTGTCGTCGCCGGGGAAGCCGTAGAAGGACAGCGTCTCGCGG
>OIZX01000778.1_pt1 | contig 19475 bp, 18 predicted proteins | sample 1588621 | NCBI WGS metagenome assembly OIZX01 (sample SAMN03283276) | human gut metagenome | biome: human-associated habitat; material: feces | host: Homo sapiens | place: Peru | collected 2012 | reverse complement strand
TTGAGCATCGCTTCGTGTCCGCCTGCGGCGGGCACGGTATCGGCGTCCATGCGCAGAACCTCCGTGTCGGGGAACAGGGCCTTCAGCTCCTGCTCAATCTTCTGCGTGCCGCTGCCGATGGCCTTCATTGTGCCGCCGCATTTTTCACAGTGCGCGTGCGCAGGCATGACATAACCGCAGTAATGGCACATCAGACGGCGGCCGGAGGAATGATACGTCAGATGGACGCTGCACCGCGGGCACTGCGGCACGTCGCCGCAGTCCATGCAGACCAGATACCGGCTGTTGCCGCGTCGGTTCAGAAACAGAATGGACTGCTTGCCGTCCAGAACCGCGTCGCGGATACCCTCTTCCAGCTCGCGGCTCAAGTCCAGATCGTTGCCCGCGCGAAGCTCCTGCTTCATGTCGATGATACGCGCGTCGGGCAGCGCACGGCCATTGTAGCGGGTTTTGAGCGGATAAAGGCTGTAAACGCCTGTCCTGGCCAGATACATCGTCTCAATAGACGGCGTCGCCGAGCCGAAGAGCACGAGCGCGTGCTCCTTTGCGCCGCGATAGAGCGCGATCTCCCGCGCGTGATAGCGCGGGGCGTTTTCAGATTTATAGGTATGCTCCTGCTCCTCGTCGAGAATCAGCAGACCGGGGGTTTCCAAAGGCGCGAAGACCGCCGAGCGCGTACCAACCACGACGCGGGCTTCTCCGCGCGCGATGCGCCGCCACTCGTCATAGCGTTCGCCCACGCGCAGGCTCGAATGGAGCACCGCGACGGTCTTGCCGAAGTGCGCGGTCATTTTATGCAGCAGCTGCGGCGTCAGCGCAATTTCCGGCACGAGCAGCATGGCGGAGCGGCCCGCGTCCAGTGCGCGCCGGATCAGCGCGAGATACACCAAGGTCTTGCCGCTGCCCGTCACGCCGTAGAGAAGCGCCGCACCGGGTTTTTCCTGCGTCATCTGCCGGTTCAGACCGTCAAAAGCGGCCTGCTGCTCTTCATTCAGCGTCAATGGCCCTGCGGGCGGCACATCCTCACGCTTCGGGCTGCGCAGCTGCTCCTGCTCGTATGTCTCAATCAAGCCGTGCTTTGCAAGGCGGGATACGGTCTGCATACTAGCGCCGGTCAGCTCACATAATTCGCGGCAGGGGCCAGCGCCGACGGTACACAGCAGGCGCAGCAGCGCCGCCTGTAAGGGCGCGGAGACCTGCTTTTTCGCCGCGAATTGCTCCGCTTCCTCTGCGCTGACGGCAAGCGCGGCGACCTTGACGGTCTTCTCACCGGCCTTCTGCTTGAGCGATGCGTCCGCACGCAGCAGCCGGCGCTTTCGCAGCGCCTGCACGGCGGCGTCGAATGCCTGCACAGACTCGAACTGCTGCCGGAGCGTCCGCTCCGGCGCACTGCCGCCGAGATCGTTCAGCAGCTGCACAAGCTTTGCCGCGCCGGAGTTTGCCATGCCGGGCGGCAGCTTGTCCTGCGCACCGGACACGAGCGTCAGCGTCCGCTTTTCATCGAACCAGAAGCCGGCGGGGAGAATGGCCTTGACAGCGTCATAAAACGTGCAGAAATAGCGTTCCTTCATAAACGCGGCAAGGCGGAGCTGCCCGCCCGACAGGATCGGCGCATCGTCCAGCATCCGCTCGACGGCCTTCAGCCCGGACGCGTCCCCCTCCTGCACGGATAAGACGACGCCCTCCGTCCGCCGGTTGCCGTGCCCAAACGGCACAAGCACCCGCATCCCGGCCGCCAGCGGCATATCCTCCGGCACACGGTAGGAATAGGGCCTGTCAATGGCATAAACCGCCGCCGCAACCGCCAGCTGCGCAACTCTGGACATGACCTGTTCCTCCTTCGCTCCTTAAAATCAAAACTGCCCGGCAGGATGTAGTGAATCACCGGAAATCCCCGGAAAATTCGTGTGCAATTGCCTGTTTGGTTGTAGGGGCCGAAGCCCACATCGGCCCACGCAGTATGCACCGTTTTTGCGGAAATCTCCGGCGAAACCGCAACATTTTTCGGGCCGACAGAGTCGTCGGCCCCTACAACGAGATTTCAAATCCCTACGTGTCCCGTAGGGGCGGACGACTCTGTCCGCCCGCGGAATGCAATGGGTTTATGGTAATCTTCGGCGAATTCGTAACTTCCCAACGGGTCGATGTAGGCATCGACCCCTACATTCAAGCGGGAAGGTGTATACGAATTCGCCGCAAATTTTCGTAAAAATAAACTGTTTCCAGTATTCAAAAGACCCGGCGCAGGCCAGCTGCCTGCGCCGGGGTAGGTGCTCAGTGTCTGTATTTATCGTCAAGCTCGGCTCTGAGCTGGCCGTCGGCGACCTCGCGGATGGCCAGCGTGACCGGCTTTTCCGTGAGCGGCTCGTGCGTGAGCTCGGACTCGATGGACAGCTGACGGGCGCGGTGCGCGACGACATTGACGAGCAGATAGCGGCTGTCAACATTCTTGAGAAGTTCCGACATGGCGGGGTAAAGCATTAGAGTTCCTCCTTTATGCAATGGATGCGATCCATCATTTTACATTTTTCTGCGGTCATAATCGCAAGCAGCTCCTGCGCCGCGTGCTCGACCGTGTCATTGACAACGAGATAATCATATTGTCCGGCCTGGCTGTATTCCCATTGTGCCCGTACCATCCGCTTTTCCATCAGCTCCGGCGAAACATCGCCGCGCGAAGCAAGCCTGCGGCGGATTTCGGCCATCGACGGCGCGGCCATGAAGACCAGAACCGCTTCCGGCAGGCGCTTTTTGATGTTCAGCGCACCGACCACGTCAACGTCCATCACGACGTCGGTCCCGGCGGCAAGCGCGGCCTGAATGGGCTTTAGGGGCGTGCCATAATAATTGCCGACATATTCGGCGTGCTCCAGCAGATCGCCATCCGCAATCATCTGCTCAAACTGCTCCCGCGTGACAAAATAATAGCTTTTGCCGTCGACCTCGCCGGGACGCATGGGGCGGGAGGTCGCGGAAACGGAATACTGCACCCGGTCACGCAGCTGCATGACGCGGTTCAGCACGGAATTCTTTCCGACGCCGGAGGGGCCGGAGATTGCAAACAGTTTTCCCTTCATGGCTGCAAACTCGTCTCCTCCGATGATTTTTCTTCCATACGCGCACAGATCGTCTCAGGCGTAACGGACGAGAGGATCACATGGTCGGTGTCCATCAGCAGAACGGACTTCGTTCTGCGCCCGAACGAGGCGTCAAGCAGCATCCCGCGCTCCCGCGCCTCCTGCACGACGCGCTTGATGGGCGCGGAGTCCGGGCTGACGACGGCGAGGATTCGTGCAGCGGCGACGGCGTTGCCGAAGCCAATCGAAATAAGCTTCATGTCGGCCTCCGGTTATTCAATGTTCTGCGTCTGCTCGCGAATCTTTTCCAGCTCCGCCTTGAGGTCGACGACGGTGCGGGCCTGCTCCAGATCGTTGCCCTTGGAGCCGATGGTGTTGGCCTCGCGGTTGAATTCCTGCAGCAGGAAGTCCAGCTTGCGGCCGATGGGGCCGCCGGCCGTCAGCATCTGGCCGAGCTGGTTCAGGTGGCTGCGCAGGCGGACGGTTTCTTCATCCACGGCAATCTTGTCGGCGTAGATGGCGGCCTCGGTCAGGATGCGAGACTCGTCGATCGTCGTGCTCTGCAGGACCTCCTGCATGCGCGCGGTCAGCTTTTCGCGGTACTCGCGCACCGTTTCGGGCGAGCGCTCCTCGACCTTGCCGGTGAGCGTTTCGATGGTCGTGAGGCGGCCGCCGATGTCCTCGGCGAGCTTCTTCCCCTCCGTCGCGCGCATCTGGTTATAGGACGCGAGCGCCTCGTCAAGCACCTCACAGATGTCCGCGCCAACGGACTCTAAGTCTTCCTCTGCCTTGGTGACGGTCAGCACGTCCGGAATGCGGGCGAGATCCGCCGCGTAGGACTTCTTTTGAAGGTAGTTGCCGCCGTCGATCTCGTAGAGCTTGCGCAGCGCCTCTAAGTAGCTGCGCGCCAGACCCTCGTTGACCACGACGACCTCTTCATCCGCGCCGGTCGAGTCGATGGTGACGAACACATCGACCTTGCCGCGCGAGATGGCCTTCTGCACGCGTCCCTTGATGGCATCCTCCGCGAAGATGTAGGCGCGCGGCAGCTTCACCGTGCAGTCAAGATAGCGGTTGTTGACAGAGCGCACCTCGACGGTGATATCGCGATTGGAGAGCGTTTTTTTGGCTCTTCCATAGCCAGTCATACTTTTGACCACGATTCTTCTCCTCCATGATATAGTAAAAACACAAAACTGAAAAGTACAGGATTAAACAAAAATCAGAAGTAAATGCAGGGCAGAAGATAGCATCCGCCGCCGCTAAAGAGCGTGCAGCACGACCATGCCGCGCAGCAGCGCAGACACGCGCTGTCATCAAAATTGGCCGTGTGGACCGAGCGGAAGCCGTTGGGCCGGTAGCCCGTCCCCGTCAGCGCAGAGAGCGCGTTCTGATACTCTGGATTGTTCGGGTCCATCTGCACGGCGGTCTCCATATAGCGCTTGGCCTCGTCCATCCAGCCGCGCCGCGAGCAGACCACGCCCATCAGGAAGTTCCACTCCGCGTTGTGGTCGCTCATGCCGCTTAAGAGACGCTCAGCGAGCGAGATATCGCCGCGGTTGATCGCCATGCGCACCTGATTGAGCGATCCCGCTCCATAGGCGCCGCCGTAAGCGGAGTTGCCATAGCTATTCCCGCTGCCGTAGCCGTAGGAGTGGCTCTGCGAGGCGGCGGAAGACGCCTTGCGCTGCTTCTGAATCTGGTCATAGGCCTCGTTGATCTCTTTCATTTTTTCCTGCGCGAGATCGGCCAGCGGGTTATCGTGGTAATTGTCCGGGTGGTATTTGCGGGCAAGGTCGCGGTAAGCGCGCTTGACCTCCTCGTCAGTCGCCGTCGGCGGGATATTTAGGATCTGATAGGGGTCATTCATACGGTTTCCTCGTTTTTCTCCGCCTTGATGCGGAAGTGTATTCTGCGCGGGGGCTTATGATACGTGCCCTTGAGAACGGCATTGCCGATCCCGTAAAGGCTCTCGTAAAAAATGCTGTCTAAAATGCTTGTCCACACGCCGCAGGAGAGCAGCGCGTAAGCGCTCGCCATGCGGTGCACGGAGAGGTCGAGCGAGGCGGCCACGGCTTCCCTGCTCTGCTCGTCCAGCTTGTCGCCATCAAGCTCATAGCGATAGCGCAGCGGATTGTAGCAATTCGAGTGCGCGTCCTTTTCAAAGTCATCTGCCGCGTCGACCAAGTAGATCCAGCGGCCGAGGTGGTAGAAAATTTCCTTCATCACGCGCCGCCGCATTTCGTCGCCGACGCAGTCGGCGACGTCCGCCATCAGCGCGGCGAAAGGCTCGGCAGCCTGATCGAGCGAGGCGCAGTGCTCCCGCTCGCGCTCGTGCAGATCATTCAAGTGCCGCTGCACGGAGGCGTCAAATTCCGGCACGAACGTCCTCGCCTTGCGGTAAGCGCCGCGCAGCAAAAGCGCCGCGAGCCGGTATGGGATGGCTTTAAAAAAGCCGTGGTCTTCAATATGGTCGCGAAGCTGCCACCAGGCGAGCACCAGACTGTGGTCTGCCGCCGTTTCGAGCGCGACGGTGTGCGCCATGACGCACTGTGCCTTGCACGGATGCGCCGCGCAGCGGCAGCTCTCGCATTCCGGCTCCTGCGCATCGGAGAGCAGGATAGCAAGGAACGTGAAGTCGAAATTCAGCACAAAGCGGGCGGCAAAGCCGTACTTTCGCCCGAGCTCGTGGCACAGCCCGCAGTAAACGGACTGGAAGCGCGCTTCGTCCTGCTCGCTGAGGTGCGGCTTGGACGGCCTGATGTAACCAAACATGCCTTAGAAAAGACGCACGATGGTGAACGTCAGCTTGCCGTTTTTCTTCGTGCGGCGGTCGCAGATGATCGCGGGGATGATGCCGACTAAAAACGCCGCGATGGCGACGGCGTAGCGCAGTCCCTCGCTTTCGAGCGCGCCGGTCGCAAAGTAGCCGACAAGAAACAGCACGATCGGCAGAAGATAGACGAGGAGCATCACGCCGAGCAGATTCTTCGTGCTGCTCTCGACCACGACCTTTTGTCCCACTTCGGCGCGGGCGTCGTTGCGCGCGACAGCGCGCACGCTTGCACCCGATACGCCGCAGCCCGCACACTCTTCACAGTCGTGGCCGCAGGCGGACTTGCGCGGGACGGAGATCTCCGCCATGCCGCCGGGAAGGATTTTTTCTACTGTTGCGATCTGAGTCATGCTGTCTCCTTTTGAGAATTGGCTTAGCTGATGTGAACGGTGACCTCGTAAGTGCCGACCGCGCCCACGTCGTAGCCGCTCACCTCGATGCGGGCGGGAACGGTGTAGCTGCCGCTGTCGGCGGCGATGTCGGATAGGTCTGCAATGACGTGGACCTCGCGCCCGTAGATGGCCTCAAGGTCGCTTGCGGAGCCTCGCAGCGTGACGGGCAGTGACGAGGTCACGACGGTGACGGTGTGATCGCCTGAGAAATTCTCGTAGCTGAAGTGCGTCGCCTCGACCTCTTTCGTGCTGATGTCGCCGCTGCTGATCGTGAGCGTAGCGCTTGTGATCCCGCTTAAGTTGTTCACCCCGTCGGGAATGAGAATGTCATAGGTCAGCGTCTCCGAGCCCTGCACGTCCTCAAGCGCGAGCGTGCCGAGCGAGATCTCGCTGATGCCTGCCATCTGCGTCGCATCACCGGAAAGGGTGATGCTGCTGTGGCTGAGCGTATAGGTGTAATTCTCGAGCCGCGAGCCCGCGGATTCGATAAAGTTGACGGTCAGCGGAACGTCCTTCACCTTGAGCACCGGCATCGTCACCTGCACGTTTTCACTCATGGGATGGATGTTCTTGCTCTCAATCAGCTGGTCGTTGAAGTCATAGAGCTCATAGTCGAGCAGCTCCACGACCGTGGAGGATGCATTTTCGACGTCGAGCGTGACCTGCGCGTAGCTGATCTGCATGATGTCAGCCTGCTGGCCGCGCACCTCGAGCGTTTCGGGCAGCATCTCGACCGTGCCGGCGATGTAGCCCTCGGCCACATTGCCGACGACCTTGCAGCGGATCTCGATGTCCTTCTTGTTGAGCTCGCCGATCTCGACCTGAACGGTGCGGATGGTCGGCGATTCGACCTTCACGCTGCTCGACGAGACCTTCGAAGGGTACAGGATCGTGTAGCTGACGGACTGCTTGCCCGCGTAGGTGATGGTCGAAAGGTCGCTCACGAGGCGCAGCTCGCTCGTGTCAAAGTCGTAGACGACGTTGCGCGGCATCTGGAGCTTTAAATCGACGGTGATATCCTCGTCCCCACTGATGCGCATGAGGCCCTTGTCGGCAAGCGACGTGTCCTCGTTGAGAAATTCGATCGGCACGTCATGGACGTACACGGTCACGGATTCCTTGTTGTTCACGTAGAACCAGATCGTTGCCGCGATGAGGATGGACAATGCAACGTAGAAGATCTTGCGGCGCTTACTTTTCATCGTCCTTGTCCCCCTTTCCGGCACTGAGGAGCTTCAAGAGCTTCATGTGGAGCTTGTCGTCCTGTTCGGTGGGCTCCTGCGGGACAAGCTCATTGATGAGCAGCTTTTCGAGCGTCTCGGGCATCAGGTGGCGCTTTAAGAGGCCGCCGATGGCGACGGAGATCGTCCCCGTCTCCTCCGAGACGATGACGACGACCGCGTCGGAATTCTCGCTCATGCCGATGCCCGCACGGTGACGCATGCCAAGGTCGCGGCTCAGGTTCACGTTTTTCGAGAGCGGCAGCATGCAACCGCCCGCGAGCAGCCGCCCGTCACGCATGATGACCGCACCGTCGTGCATGGCCGCCTTAACGAAGAAAATATTTTTGAGAAGCTCGCTGCTCACGCGCGCGTCGACGATCGTGCCCGTGCGGGCGATGTCGTCCAGCGCCATTTCACGCTCGAAGACGATGAGAACGCCCGTGCGCGTTTTGGACATTTCCGTGCAGGCGAGCACCGTCTGCGCGATGGCGTTTTCAATGGCCGAGACCTGCTGCGTGCGCGCGAAGGGGTTGAACGAGCGCCAGCGGCTCGAGCCGAGCTGATCGATGAGGCGGCGGATCTCGGGCTGGAAGAGCACGATGAGCGCCAGCGCACCGAGCGAGAGAATATGGCTCAAAAGGAAGTAAATTCCGTTGAGTGAGAACGCGTCCGAGAGCATCAGCGCCAGCAGAAACAGCAGGATCACCTTGCCGACGCTCTCGACCTTCGACGTGCCGACGAGCTTTAAAAGCCAATAGATCGCATACGCCATCAGCGCGATATCAAGATAGTCCGAGACTCTGAGCGTGAGCACATAGCGCCACGCGCCTTCCAGAATGGGCATGACAAATTCCATAGGCACGCTCCCCTTAAGCAATAGTTATTACTTATTCTAATATGAAACACTCCAAATTGCAACGGTAGAGCGATGAATTTTCTATGAAATCTCAGTTTTTTGCCTGACCTGCCGCGATCGCGCGCAGAGAGGAAAGAAACGTGTCGATCTCGCTTTCGCGATTAAAGGCGGAAACGCTCAGCCGCACCGTTCCGTCGGGCAAAGTGCCCACCGTTTTGTGCGCGAACGGCGCACAGTGCAGCCCCGCGCGCAGCGCGATACCGCGCTTTGCCATCTCTTCGGCGACACTTTCTGGCGAAAGGCCGTCCACCGTGAACGATAAGACCCCTGCCTGCAAGCTTGCCTCCCGCGAGAGAAATCCGTGTACATTTGGAATTTTGCCGAGGCCCTCTCCTGCTCGACGGATGAGCGCGCGGCTGTGGTGCAGGATGCGCTCCGGGCGCTGCGCGCGCACGAAGGCGATGCCCGCTTCGAGCCCCGCGATGCCAGGAACGTTGTGCGTCCCTGCCTCCAGACGGTCGGGAAGAAAGTCCGGCATGCTCTGACGCAGCGATTCGCTGCCTGTGCCGCCCTCAATGAGCGGGAGCGCGTCGCTGCCACAGAGCAGCAGCCCCGTCCCCTGCGGGCCGTAAAGTCCTTTATGCCCCGGCATGGCAAGGAATGCGGGCGCGAGCGCGGAAAAGTCGATCGGCAGCGAGCCCGCGGATTGAGACGCGTCGATGATGAGCGGCACGCTTGCGCCGCGGCAGAGCTGCGCGATGCGCTCAATTGGTAAAATAGCGCCGAAGACATTGGAGACATGCGTGCAGATAACGGCATCGGGCTCATGCGCAAGCGCGCGCTCGAAGGCTTCGACCGTCTCCTGCGGCGAAAAAAGCGGCGCGGCGGCGACGATGACCTCCGCGCCCAGCGCGTGCAGCGGCCGCGTGACGGCGTTGTGCTCATAGCCTGAGACGACGACCCGCCCGCACGGGCGGACAAGGCTCTTGATGGCGATGTTCAGTCCATGCGTCGCGTTCATCGTGAAAACGACCTGCTCGCTCGACGGCACGGAGAAGAGCTCCGTGGCTGCGCTGCGGCAGCGAAACAGCAGCTCGTCGGCCTGCTGCGCCGCGGCATACCCGCCGCGCCCGGGCGAGCTCATCGTGCGCATCGCCCGCACGACGGCCCGCTGCACCGCAGCGGGCTTTTGAAACGTCGTGGCGGCGCTGTCGAGATAGATCATAGCGCCACCTCTTGCATGCCGTCATCCGAGACGAAAAGCACCTTGACCGGCAGCACGCCGCCCGCGCGGCAGGCCTGCATGGCGCGCGCCGCATGGCGGCGCGGGATTTCCAGCGTATAGCCGCAGCCGCGCTCGGTGATCGCAGCGCCCGCGCGGCGGATTTTGGCAGAGATACCCGCGTCGCTCAAAAGCCGCGCCATGCGCTGGGCATGGGTGACTGAGCGCGCGGCAAAGAGATAATAGTCCATACCGATTCCCCCTCACAGCATGATATGCGTGCGCGGCGGCGGTGTGCGGGCGAAAAGGGACGGGCGCTCAGAAAAAGCGTCCGTCCGAAGCGGTTTTGATTCAGTTGTCCGCGCGCTCCAGGAGCGCGATAGCGTGGACGGCCATCCCCTCGCCGCTGCCGGTGAAGCCGAGGTGTTCCTCGGTCGTGGCTTTCACGCTCACGCGCAAGACATCAATCTGGAGCTCGCGCGCGATGTTCGCGCGCATCTGCTCGCGGTACGGCGCGAGTTTAGGTGCCTGCGCCAGGATCGTCGCGTCAATGTTGACGACATCGTACCCCGCGGCGGCGAGGTGCAGCTTCACCCGCCGCAGCAGCTCTAAGCTCGAGATGCCAGCAAACTCGTCGGCGGAATCGGGAAAGAGCTTGCCGATATCGCCGAGCGCCGCCGCGCCGAGCAGCGCGTCCATCACGGCGTGGGTCAGTACGTCAGCGTCCGAATGGCCGAGCAGGCCCTTTTCGTAGGGGATCGTCACGCCGCCTAAAATCAGTGCGCGGCCCTCGGTCAGGCGGTGCACGTCGTAGCCGTGCCCGATGCGTAAATTCGTCATGGTATGGGTCCTTTCTTCAAGAAAAGGCAGAGGGAAAGGTTCATTCCCCTCTGCGCTGTAAAATTGCTTCTGCGATCGCAAGGTCGACCGGCGTGGTGATCTTGATGTTTTCCTCGCTGCCCTCTGTCAAGTGGACTTCCTTGCCCAGCCGCTCCACAGCGGAGCAATCGTCCGTAATAGTCGCGCCGTCCGCAATCGCGGACTGGAGAGCCGCCTTCAAAAGGTCGGCGGCGAAGACCTGCGGCGTCTGCACGGCGAAGAGCGCGCTGCGATCGGGCGTGCGCTCGACGATGCCGTCGTGCGCGACCTTGATGGTGTCGCGCACCGGAACGGCGGGCGCGGCGGCGAGATAAACTCTTGCCGCGTCGAGCACTTCGTCGATGAGCTCGACGGTGACGAGCGGACGCGCACCGTCCTGCACGGCGAAAAATTCCGTCTCGGGTGAGGCCTCGAGCGCCGCGCGCAGCACGGACTCTGTCCGCGTTGCGCCGCCGACGATGACCTTTACGGGTTTTCTGAGGCCAAAGGTCTTGCAGAGCTCAGCATAAGGCAGCAGCTCGTCCTCCCGCGCAGCGATGACGATCTCGTCGATGCCCTCCACGCGGTCGATCGTGAGCAGTGTGCGCACAAGGACGGGGATGCCGTCAAGGGTTTGCAACAGCTTGTTCTCCCCGCCGTAGCGCGTGGAGCTTCCGGCGGCCGCAATCAGCGCGGCGCAGTACGGGTGAGTGCGCTTTTGGTGCTTGCCGAACATCTTTTGCAGCAGGCTCATGGACTCAATCGCTCTCCTTTAACAGCATCGCGGCGTTGACGCGCCCCTCAGCCTCGGGATACTCCACGTCTTCTGCCAGGACGATCTCTGATACGAGGATCTGCTTGGCAATGTGCAGCATCTTGCGCTCGCCGTTGGATAGTCCGCGCGTGCTGTCGCGATGCATCAGCGCCTTGATGACGGCGCTGACCTCGTCGAGATCGCCGCTTTTCAGGCGATCCATATTCTCGCGGTAGCGGTGGTTCCAGTTCGCCGTCATGTCGACGCCGAGCTTGGGAATGCGCGCGATGACCTCTTCGATCTCGCTTCTCGTCTTGATGGCGCGGATGCCGATGGCCGTGGAATTCTCGGTCGGGATCTTGAGCGTTAGCCCGGAAATGGGCATTTTGAAGACGTAAAAATCCATTGCTTTGCCGCTGATCTTTTCGCGGACAATGCTGTCGATCACACCGGCGCCGTGCATCGGGTGCACGACCTTATCTCCCACTTGAAACATTCTATGCCCACCTCCCTTCAGGCAGAATGCCGATCCGGCATTCGCCCCGGTTTTCCGTGCGATGGAAAAGAAAAACAACACAAACACACAAGAGGAAACAATTCCCCATACATAGTATAACGTGCTTTGCCATCATTTTCAAGCGATTTTTGATGAAATATCGCATAAAAATGGAAACGAGGTGGATTTTCGAAAAAATGTGGGCTCCCCTTTTCAGGAAAGCCCACGTGACGGAAGAACGATTTTTGCTTACTTATTGCTGCGGCGCCAGATGTGCATCTTCTCCGCGTCGGCGATGAGCTGCTCGCGGAAGTCGGGATGCGCGATGCCGATGAGCGCCTCGGCACGCTGCCAGGTCGAAAGGCCCTTGAGGTTGACCATGCCATACTCGGTGACGATGTAGTGCGTGCAGGAGCGCGGGTCGGTGCAGATGGAGCCGGGCGTCAGCGTGGGAACGATGCGGCTCTTGACCGTGCCGTCCTTGCCCGTGACGGTCGAGGACATGCAGATGAAGCTCTTGCCGCCCTTGGAGAGGTACGCGCCCATCGCAAAGTCGAGCTGGCCGCCCGTGCCGGAGATGTGCTTGATGCCGGCGGACTCGGCATTCACCTGACCGAACAGATCGCAGTCGATGGCGTTGTTGATGGAGATGAAGTTGTCGATCTGGGAGATGACAAACACGTCGTTCGTATAGTCGACCGGCGCACCCATGACCTCGGGATTGCGATCCATGTAGTCATAGAGCTTCTGCGTGCCGGCGGCGAAGGCAAAGACCTGACGGCCCTTGTCGAGCTGCTTGTGCTTGCCGGTGATCTTGCCGGCGAGGGCCATGTCGACAAAGCCGTCGACATACATTTCGGTGTGAACGGACAGGTCCTTGAGGTCAGACTGCGCGATCATCGAGCCGATGGTGTTGGGCATGCCGCCGATGCCGAGCTGGAGGCACGCGCCATTCGGGATCTCAGGCACGACAAGGTTGGCGACCGCGGTGTCGACCGCGGTGGGGGCGCCGCCCGCGCCGAGCTGCGCAACGGGAGGATTCTCCCCTTCCACAACCATGTCGACGTCCTTGATGTTGATCTCGCAGCCGGTGAGGCCGTAAACCCAGGGAAGGTTCTCGTTGACCTCGACGATGACAGTCTTGGCGGCATCCAGCATGTCGGCTAAGTGAGAGGACGCGAGCGCGTAGCTGAAGTTGCCATGCTTATCCATCGGCGTGACCTGGATCATCGCAACATCGACTGTGGCGTTGCCGTCGCGGTAGAAGCGCGGCAGCTCGCTGTAGCGCATGGGAATGAAATAGCCCATGCCCTTGGAGATGATCTTGCGGTCGATGCCGCTGCAATGCCAGGAGTTCCAGGTGAAGTGCTCACCGGCATCCTCGGCCTTGCAGATCTCGGGCATCCACATCGTCACGCCGCCGCGGACCTTGACGTCCTTGAGCTCATTCTGGCGTGCGGCCAGAGCCTTGTCGAGCGTGTAGGGATGGTTGGTGCACCAGCCGTAGTCGACCCAGTCGCCGCTCTTGACGACCTTGACGGCTTCCGCGGCAGAGGTCAGCTTCTTCTGATAAAGCGCTGCGTAATCCATGGATAATTCCTCCTGTATGTATGTGAATTTGATTATCATTTCGGAACTATGTCGAAACTTTAACAATTATAGCATACCGATCGCCGTTTGCAAAGTCTTTCTTACGTGTCAGCGTAAAAAAGAACGTAAAAAAGAGACAGGCCGGAGCCTGTCTCTTTTCAGTTCGGGAAAATTACTCCTCGACAGGAGCCTCTTCCTCGCCGCTGAGCAGCGCGCGGATGCTGAGGGAGATCTTCTTTTTCTCCTCGTCGATGGCGGTGATCTTCGCGTCGACCATCTGGCCTTCGGACAGGACGTCGGAGGGCTTGTCGATGCGGCGGTCCGCGATCTGGGAGATGTGGATCAGGCCGTCCACACCGGGCAGGATCTCGGCAAAGGCACCGAAGGTCATCAGCTTCACGACCTTGGCATCCACCACATCACCAACGGCGTAGTTGGTCATGAACTGGTTCCAGGGGTTCATCTCGGCAGTCTTGTAGCCCAGAGAGATCTTGTGCTTCTCGGGGTCGAAGGAGATGACGTAAACGTCGATCTCGTCGCCGACCTTCACCACGTCCGCAGGGGTCTTGATCCGGTTCCAGCTCAGCTCGGAAACGTGCACCATGCCGTCCACGCCGCCGATGTCCACGAAAGCGCCGTAGGAAGTCAGGGACTTCACAACGCCGTGGTACTTCTTGCCGACCTCGATCTCGCTCCAGATCTTCTCCTGAGCGGCCCTGCGGGACTCGGCGTTCACGGCACGGATGGAGCCGATGGCGCGGCGGCGGGCACGGTTGACCTCGGTGATCTTCAGCTGAACGGGCTTGCCGACCATAGCGGCCATGTCGCCGCCCTTGGCAACGCCGGACTGAGAAGCGGGGATGAAGACGCGGATGCCCTTCACATTGGCAACCAGGCCGCCCTTGTTCTCTTCGGTGATGACGGCATCGATGGTGGTCTTGTTCTCCACGTAATCAGCCATCTCGTCCCAGACCTTCATGCCGTCCAGCTTCTTCTTGGACAGCTGCACGGTGCCCTCCTGATCGTTGACGCGAACGACGAAGACCTCAATCTGGTCGCCGACGTGCAGGATATCCTCGGGCTTCACGGAAGGATCGTTGCTGACTTCGTCATAAGGAATGTAACCGGCATGCTTGGTGCCCAGGTCTACCTGGATTTCGGTATTGCCGATTCCGGTAACGGTGCCGATAACCTTATCTCCTGTATTTAAAGTCTTGATGGACTGCTCGAGAAGCTCTGCAAAGTTCTCCTCCTGTACAGCCTCAACATTGGTAATTTCGCTCATAGTCTTGTTGACCTCCTTTATAATCCACGCCGGTGTGGACGCACCGGCCGTGATTCCAACATCAGTGATACCGGCGAAAAACGCGGGCTCCAGTTCGCTGGCATCGTCAACAAGAGCTACACGGTCGCAGTATTCGCGGCAAATCATGGCTAGCCGGCCGGTATTGGAGCTTTTCGCATCCCCAACCACAACCATAGCCTGGCTCCGGCGGCTCAAGAGCGCCGCCTCGGTTTGCCTATCCTCAGTCGCTTTACATATTGTATCAAAAATTTTCAAGTTAGTAAACTGTTTTTTTGCAAAATTTCTGCATAATTTCCACAAATTTTCTGTGGAAGTTGTCTGGCAAACCATGCAAATTGGCAAGTCCGCAGCAATTCTCTCCTCCACGACCCATTTTTTTAGTGAATCTGCACTATCAAAAATCTTGCAGGCGGTACACCAGCCGGCAATGCCCTCCACCTCGGGGTGGGTAGGCGTGCCGATGATGATGGGAAGCCGCCCCTCCTCCTCCGCCCTGCTGACAAGGCCATGGATGCGCTTGACAAAGGGACAGGTGGCGTCCACGATCTCGGCCCCCCGGGCTTCCAGCCGGGCATAGACCTCCCGGCCCACGCCGTGGGAGCGGATGATGACGGTATCGCCGGGGTTTGCCTCCTCCGGAGAATCGATGACCCCCACACCCGCCTGATGGAAGGCCTCTACCACATGGCGATTGTGAATGATCGGCCCCAGGGTCACGGTGCGCTTCCCCGCTGCGGCGGAGGACTGGACCAGCTCCACCGCCCGGCTGACGCCGAAGCAGAAGCCGGCGCTTTTCGCCACCCGGACGCTCACGGTGCCACCTTCTTTGCAATCGTTTCCTTCATGGCGGCAATCACCTCATCGATGGTCATGTCGGAAGTATCCAGCTTCACGGAATCCCGGGTCATTTTCAGGGGAGCCACCTCCCGGTGGGTGTCCTGGTAGTCCCGCTGCTGGACGTCCTTAAGCACCTGCTCATAGCTTGCCTTCTGGCCCTTTTCCAGCAGCTCCTGATAGCGCCGCCTGGCCCGGACCTCCGGAGAAGCCGTGAGGAAGATCTTCACCGTGGCCTTGGGCAGCACCACGGAGCCGATGTCCCGGCCGTCCATGACCACATCATATTCTTCCGCCATATTCCGCTGCATATCCAGCAGCATATCCCGGACAACGGCGTGGGCGGAGATGAGGCTGGCCTTCTGGGAGATCTCCGGTGTGCGGATGTCCCCCGTCACGTCCATGCCGTTCATAAGCATATGCTGCACGCCCTCGTCATCGTATTCAATGCCGACGGTCAGCTCGTCGATGTAGCGGTTCACCCCGTCCACATCCTTGGGGCTCACACCCCACAGGTCCATAAAATAGGCCACGGTGCGGTAAATGGCCCCGGTATCCACATAGCGGAAGCCCAGCTCCCCCGCCAGACGGCGGGCAATGGTGCTCTTGCCTGCACCGGCAGGACCGTCGATGGCCACAGAAATTTTCTTTCCCATATGTTTCCTCATTTCCCGGCTAAGCTGCCGCCTTTATTTTTCTTCCCGCAGGAGGGATAGCGCCTTTGCCTCCCGCTGCACCACCTGGTCCACCGTCAGGCCCAGGGCCTTGCCGGTCTCCTCGGGGGTCATGGGCAGGCCCTTTTCCAGGCCATAGCGCAGAGTCAGAAGCTTTGCATCCTCCTGGGGCAGGACGCTGAGCAGCTCTGCAATGCGCTGGCGCATCTGGAAATAGGCCGTATCCTCCACGGCCTGGTTCTCCTCCTCAGCTGCTTCCTCCTCCTTGGGTGCCGTGGCCCGCTGGAGCATCCTGGCATCCTCCAGGACGCGGCGCACCGTATCGGCATCCTCGGGGGTCATGTGCATTTCCAGAGCGATCTCCTCCAGGGTGGGGTTTCTGCCCAGCTCCGAGAGCAGCCGCTCGTCCACCGCCCGGTAGTCCTCCATGGCCTGGCGCAGCTTCTGGCCCACGCCGTTGGCCCGGGCCTGCAAGGTCACCGCCCGGGCCATGGCGGCCCGAATGGCGCTGTCCCGGCGGGCGAGATAGTCCTCTGTGCCGATGGCCTGCCAGAGGGCCAGACCGCCCTCCTGCAAAAGGTCCATCAGCAGCACCCCGCAGCCGGCGTACTCCCTGGCAATTTCCACCACACGGTGCAGTCCCAGATTCATGAGCTTCTCTGCGGCGCGCTCCCGGCCCTGGGCGGCCTGCTCCGCCAGAGGGGCCTCATCCTCCCCAAGGGGGATCTGGGCGATCTCCTCCAGGTAGAGCCGCAGCGGGTCGGTCTCGCTCAGGCCGGACACATCCATGCCCTGCTCGGCCAGCTCCGCCTCCTGCCGCAGCCGCAGGGCCGCCTGGCCCTGGTGGTGCTTCACCGGCAGCTGGGAGATATCCAGCAGCAGTTTCTTGGCCTCCAGGGCAGCAAAGGCGTCCTCCACGGCCTCCTCCGTCTCCTGCTCCAGCAGGGTCAGGAAGTGGGCGGCGTTTACCGTATCCCCCGGCTGCCTGCCCGCCAGGAACCGCTCCCAGGGGCTGTCGTCAAAGGAAAAATCCAATGTATTCATTCCAGAAAATCCTCCAATCCCATGCTTGTGCCCATGGCCTGGAGCTTGTCCATGGCCTGTTTTTCCACCTGGCGCACCCGCTCCTTGGAGATGCCCAGCTTCTGGCCGATCTCCTCCAGGGAGTGGCAGACGCCGTCCTCCATGCCGAAATGCAGCCGCAGAATGGTCTGCTGCCGCTGGGTCAGATTGGAGAGCAGGCGGTCGATGGCGTCGTTCAGCTCCTTGCGGACCAGCTCCTCCTGGGGCTGGGGGGCCTCCAGGTCCTCTATGAGGTTCCCGAAGCTGCTCTTGTCCTCGTCCCCCACGGGAACGTCCAGAGAGCAGACATCCGGGGAAAGCTGCAAAAGCTGCGCCACCTTCTCCCTGGGCATATCCACCCGGGCGGCGATCTCCTCCGCCGTGGGCTCCGTGCCCTGCTCCTGGCGCAGCACCGCCTGGGCCGCCTGGACCTTGCGCATCCGCTCCGCCGTATGGACCGGGACGCGGATGGCGCCCGCGTGGTTCAGCAGGCACCGGGTAACCCCCTGCCGAATCCACTTGGTTGCGTAAGTTGAAAAACGGTAATCCAGCGATGGATCAAATTTTTTTGCCGCAACCAGCAGTCCGAGACTGCCCTCCTGAATCAGGTCCAGCAACGGTACCCCCCGCCCGGCATACTCCCGGGCAATGGATACAACAAGCCGCAGATTCGCGCTGACCATCTGGCGCACTGCATCCTCATCCCCTGCGGCACAGCGCCGTGCCAGATCCCGCTCCTCCTCCGGTGTAAGCCGGGGGATCACACGAATCTCCCGAAGATACTGCCGGATGTCGTCCCCATCACCACTGAGGGGCACCTCCTGCTCCTTATCCAATACGTCTGTTGTCATTCTCTCAATCCTTTTCTTTTCTGCAAACGGTTTCGCAGTGCCATCAGATCGTCCTCAGTGGTTACGCTCCCGGACTGGTGTTCCATCTGGATTGTTCTGGCGCAGTCCCGCAGCGCCTGTGCGTTCACCGGTGAATCATGGCGCTGTAAGATTCCCGCAACGTGTGCCATTTCCTCGGACGTAAAATCCGTCAGCCCCGTCAGTGTCACTTCCTGCCCGGCACGGTGACGGGCCAGCTGCTGAGAAAATACCCTTGCGAGAAAGGGAACCGAGAAATCCTGCTCAGTAAGCTCCGGAATCTGGTCAAGAAGAGAAGGGTCCTTCATCACACCGGCTATCACCTGCTCCTCCGCGGCAGCGGAACGAACGTTGTCATAGCGAACGGATTTGCTCTGCATTTGCAGGTTTCTGGCAGGTGCCAGATCAATTTTTTCCTGCTTCCGCTTTTCCCGGGAAAGACGCCGTTTGAAAGCCTTCTCGACCTCCAGCTTCATGGCTTCCCCGCTGATTTTCCCCACTTCCGCAACTCTGTTCCCGTAAATCTCACGCTGAATCGCACTGGGAAGGGTACTCAGAAAATCTGCCGCCTCAGTAACAAAATTCACCCGCTCTTCGTCGGAAGAAAGATCATACTTCTTTTGAATCGCCCGCAGCTGATATTCCACGCGATTGGAGGATTCTTCCAGCAGAATCCGGAAACGATCCGCCCCGAATTTTTTCAGAAACTCGTCCGGATCCTTGGCATCCCGCATCTTCAGGACCTTCACCTGCAATCCTGCCTTTTCCAACATGGGAATTGCCCGCTGAGTAGCGCGCTGACCGGCTTCATCGCCGTCATAAATGAGGATCACCTGTTGGGTGTACCGGGACATCAGCACCGCATGTTCCTCCGTCAGAGAGGTTCCCAGCGAAGCCACCGCGCAGTCAAATCCATACTGGTGCAAGGCAATCGCATCCATGTAGCCCTCTACCAGAATCAAATAGCCAAGTTTACTTTTCTTTGCGAAATTCAAAGCGAACAGGTTTTTGCGCTTATTGAAAATTTCCGTTTCCGGAGAGTTTAAGTATTTAGGCGTAGAATCGTCCATCACCCGTCCGCCAAACCCGATCACATTTCCGCGCACATCAATAATGGGAAACATAAGCCGGTTGCGGAAGCGGTCATACATGCCGCCGTTTTTGCCCGAGACGGCAAGCCCGGCCTCCAGAATTTCCTCCCGTGCGTAGCCCTTCTGCGTCATCGCGTCAAGCATCGCCGACCATTCATTGGGCGAAAATCCGAGTCCAAATCTGGTCACGGTAGCCTTGCTCAGGCCCCGTTTTATGATATAGGCCCGCGCCTGCTCGCCGCAGGGCTCTAACAGCTTCTGGTGGAAAAACCGCGCCGCATCTTTGCAAAGCGCCCACAGCCGTTCCTGCTTCTGGTACTGCGACTGGTACGCCT
>OIZX01000774.1_pt1 | contig 19549 bp, 18 predicted proteins | sample 1588621 | NCBI WGS metagenome assembly OIZX01 (sample SAMN03283276) | human gut metagenome | biome: human-associated habitat; material: feces | host: Homo sapiens | place: Peru | collected 2012 | reverse complement strand
GTTCCGCAACGCTCTCGGCCATTCCTGCCGGTGTCTATGTTGTGCGTGAGGAATCTGTGCCGGAACCCTATATCGTGAGCAATACCGAACAGACCGTGGCACTGCGCCCCGGCAAGACCAGCGAGGTGCGCTTTCAGGATTACCAGAAGCCCGGTCTGGAAATCTTGAAGAAAAACATTGCCACCGGGGAGCCTATCGAGGGCGTCACCTATCTCATCGAGCAGATCGACGGCAGCTACTCCACCAGTGCCACGACGGACAGCGCGGGGCGCATCTTCCTCGACTCCATCCCCGTGGGCAGCTATCGCATCACGGAGAAAAATGTGCCTTCCAATGTCATTCTCTCTGAGATCCCCCAGGAGGTCTATCTGGAAGCAGGCTGCACCAGAACGGTGACCTTCTTCAACGCTATCAAACCCTCCCTGACGATCCTGAAGCGGAACAGCATCACCGGAGACACCCTTGCCAACGCCAAGTTCCATATTTATTATGGCTCGGACAATACTACTACCGGCGAGATCAACGACCTCAGCGTGTTCACAACGGACTCCACCGGCAGAATTGTCCTCACCGATGTGAACAGAGGCTGGTACAAATTGGTGGAGGAGTCCAGTCCCCAGGGCTTCGGCATTCAGGGCAGCGGCGTGACCGAGTTCTATCTGGAAGCCAATACCTCCAAGACTGTAACGGTGGACAATGTTCCGCTGAGCGCCCTCGTCGTGTACAAATATGATGCCAAAACCGGAAAAGGTCTGGAGGGCTGCCGCTTTGAGCTGCGTTATCTCAGCGGCAATACCAGCGGAACGGGCGGCACCGTCGTTGGGACCTATGTGACCGGACCCAACGGAGCCTTCACCGTGACAGGTCTCAAGCGAGGCACTTACATCTGCCAGGAAGTCGAAAGCGACGGAAATCACATCATCGACCGCGAACCCCAGACGGTGTGGATCTCCGGCGAGGATCAGGATGTGGTGACGCTCCGCTTCGGCAATGCCCCGCTGGGAAGTTTGCTCATTACAAAGCTGAGCGACGACAGCAAGCACGAACCGCTCTCCGGCGTAGAGTTCCTGTTGACCGACAGCAGCGGCCATTATCTCGGCAATGACAACGGCCGCTTCACCACCAATGCCGCGGGCGAAATTCTGGTGGATGGTCTGGAACCCGGCATGACGGTCATCGCCCGTGAAGTCCGGGCAAAAACGGGCTACCTGCTGGATGACAGCCCCCAGCACGCGCTCATCAAGAGCGGCGAAACGGCGCATTTGCAGTTTCTGAACCAGCCTGCCGGTAATCTCATCATCCGCAAGGTCAGCTCCGGCCCCAACGGGGAGCCGCTGGAGGGCGTAGAGTTTAAGATCACCTACGCGGATGGCAGCTTCGTTCCCGACGCCAACGGCGAACTGTCCAGCAACGGCATTTATTACACCAATAAATCCGGTGAGATCCGCATTTCCGGCGTCGTCGGCACCGTGGTAGCAACGGAGACCAAGACGATTCCGGGGTTCACCATTGACGAAGCGACCCGCACACAGACCGTGGTGGTCAACCCCAACGACACGCAGACGCTGACCTTTTACAACAAACCCACTACAACGTTGATTCTCCAGAAATACATTTCCGGCACGAAAAATGAACCGCTTGCCGGGGTACAGTTCCTTGTGACGGACTCCTCCGGTGCGGTAGTCGGTCCCAACAACGGCTACTATACCACCGACTCCGCAGGGCAGATCGTTATTGAGGGGCTGACCGACGGCATGACGATCACTGCCAAGGAAGTCAAGACGGTGGATGGATTCGTATTGGACGGGATGCCGCAGAGCATCAAAATCGACCAGAGCCAGTCTCCCCAGCGCATGACCTTCTGGAATGAGCGACAGGGCGCGCTTATTATCAACAAGCTGTCCTCTCTGGACCGCAAGACGCCGCTGGAGGGCGTTACCTTCAAGATCACTACGGCTACCGGCGAGTTCGTCCCCGACGAAAACGGAAAAATCAGCTCCAACGGTCTGTACTATACCGACGAAAACGGGCAGATCATTCTCAAGGGCGTCACCGGCACACTGGTGGTAACAGAGGAAAAATCCATCTCCGGTTACACCATCGACGAGAATACGCGCACGCAGACCGTGGTGGTCAACCCCAATGACACGCAGTCCCTCTATTTTGTGCGCTTTGTTCCTTGACAATCTGCGTGGAAACACGCAACAAAACAAGGCAGATTCCGAAGAATCTGAACTCTATGCTTGATTCGGCAGGGGCAGAACCTGCCTGACCCGGTGTGACGGGTAACAAAAAACTCTGAATCTCCGACGTGCAGATTTGTAGTGTCATGCAATCTGTATGAAGCTCGGTAAAGAGCGGTAGCATGGTCTGAGACGGCTATGCCCGCAGGAGGCTATAAATCGGTCATGTCCAGAATGTCTTGTTGCAACCGACAAAAGTCCCGAATGTACGGCTCGTAAAGGCGTAGGATGATTATACAGCCATCCGCTCCCATGTGGAGTGCTGTCGCCGTCGAAATCTGAAGTAGTGGAAAACGGCAGAAAACCAAAAAGGTCGAATGTCTTTGGCAGAATATCACACAGGCCAAAGACGGCAGCCGGGTCAAAGGGACGGGCTAAAACCGATATGTAAAGCTAAGGCATAGGGAACAAAGGAACCGTGGACGGACACATCCCAAGAGGTAAACAGAATGACACTTCTGTCCGCACAGGTAGGAAATGACCTGTTAATCCGCGGGACAGCAGCCCGTAGTAGTGATGAAACTCCTGCAATGGGAGTGGAGCGAAGGGGCATAGTCAATGCAGATTTGTATGTGAACAGAAAGTCGAGGAAGCCGTAGGCATACCTGACTAAAACCAGAAACACCAATTCCAGAGAGGAGGCGGTGCGTATGGCACAACAATTCGACTACCCAAAAACCGAAACTCAATTACGCGAAATTCAAGATGCACTGTATCAGCACAGCAAAGAAGTCTATGAGGCTGGCGGCCGTCCGGCATTCAAAGGACTTCTGGAGATTATGTCAGCAGAGTCAACCATTATCACAGCAATCCATAATATCAAAGGCAATCATGGAAGCGAAACCCCTGGTGTAGATTCCAAAACCATGCGCAAAGATTATCTTCAAAAACCATTCCCGTGGGTTGTAGCAGATATTCAACGTGCATTTAAGTATTTTGAACCCCAGCAGATACGGAGAGTATATATCGACAAACCGGGAAAATCAGAAAAGCGGCCTCTGGGCATTCCTGCAATACGGGATAGAATCGTACAAGAATGTATGAGGATAGTGCTGGAGCCTATATTAGAAGCACAATTCTTTGCACATTCCTATGGATTCCGCCCCATGCGAGATGCGGCTATGGCCTTAGAACGAGTTGACATTATAATGCACAACACGGGAAATTACTGGATTGTCGAAGGTGACATCAGCAAATGCTTTGACCGTATCGACCACAGCATACTCATAAAGCGGTTGTACCACATGGGTATCAAGGATAGGCGGGTCTTGCAGATTATCAAGGCCATGTTAAAAGCCGGGGTCATGGAAGAATGCGCCGTAAACGAAGAAGGAACACCGCAGGGCGGCCTAATCAGCCCACTACTCGCGAATGTTTATTTAGATATTATGGATGAATGGGTATCAAAGCAATGGGAAAATAAACGAACCAGACATCAGTATGTACAGGACCAGAGCAGGTACGCGGTCATGCGCAAGAAAACCACTCTTGTTCCCGGATACCTTGTCAGATACGCGGATGACTTCATCATTGCAACAGACACCCGAGCACATGCGGAAGACTGGAAAGCTCGCTTGCAATCCTTTCTTCAGGAAAAAATGAAATTGACATTATCCCAAGAAAAAACACTGATAACAGACATCAGAAAGAAGTACATCAAATTCTTAGGCTACGAGTTCAAAATGGTTCGGGGGAAATCCCGCAGAGGCTACATCCCAAGAACGATTCCAGACCGTGAGCGATTAAAGCGCAGAGCTGACAAAATCGCGGAAGACATCAAAAAGATTCCCGGTAATTACAGCCGTGAGCAAATGGTTGGTGCAATAAACCGCATCAACAGTCAGATAAGAGGGATTATCCAATATTATCAATGCTGTACATGGGTAAATATTGCCATGCAAAAACACAGCAGAAAATTGCAACTTGCGGCAAGGCGCCGCTTGAAACAGTACAACGGGAAATGGATTCCAGCAAATCAAACCCGGAACCTTCCTCGAGTACACCAACAATACAAACAGAAAATTCCCTCTATCAAATACCGGGACATCTATGTAGGCTTTACAGCGCTTACCTTTTGCAGATGGGAAAGAACTCCACCTAAAAACCAAGCTGAGACACCATACACCGACACTGGGCGGCAGTTGTATTTTGAACGTACGAAAAAGAAGAAAATGCAGGCGCGTCTGGATAAAATGTATTCGGATAGGTCGGCACGGGCAATCAGCTATGGCAAATGGGGGAAGTTCAACAATTTCGAGTTTATTATGAACAGGGCTTACGCTCTCAACCGTGATAAACTCAGATGCCGGGTCTGTGGAGGTTGGTTAATCGCTAATACGCCATGGGCACACCGGATAAATCCATACCTCCCATTGGATAAGGTGAACCGTGTCAACAATCTGATTTCGCTTCATAAGAAATGCTTCATCGCGGTTAATAATCCGAATCAGGACATTAGTGAGTTTGATGTCAAAGCACAAAAGAAAATTGTCGGTTATAGGGACAAACTGGTTATTTCACATACACGCAACAAATAATTTGCATTGATGGAGCGCCGTGTGCGGTGAAAGTCGCACGCACGGTGCGAAGCGGGGGAAAATCCACCCTGACTGTCCCAGTCCAACTGGGATAAAAGCGGTGGATTACCTATCGCTATTATAATGCTCCCATCGGTGGGCTGGAGCTGGTGAAAGTGAATGAGGCGGACAAGACTCAGCGCATCCCCAATACCACCTTCGAGATCCGCCGTGTCAGCGATGGTGGTCTGGTAGACATCGTCACCACCGGAACGGACGGCCGCGTGTATGTGCCGCTGGAAAGCGGCAGCTACTATGCCGTGGAAACTGAGGCGGGCAAGGGCTTCCAGCTTGATAATACCCCCATCTATTTCGCCGTGGAGGATGGCAAAACCACAACCAAAACGGTGACCAACAAAGGCATCTCCGGTATCCTGATCCACAAGGTCGATTCGGCCACCGGCGAGGGCATCTACGGTGTTTCCTTCATTCTGTACGATGCCAGCAACAATCCCATCGCGCAGGAAACCAGCGATGACCGGGGCTATGTCCGGTTTGAGGGACTGGAAGATGGCCGCTACTATCTGCGTGAATTGGAAAATGAGGGATATATTCCCGACACGCAGAAAAAGACGGTTTATGTCCGCAGCGGTGAAACCACGGAAATCGAATGGAAGAATATGCCCATCACCGGTCAGATCCAGATCGTCAAGACCTCGGAAGATTACAACTCGATGAATGGCTGGCCCGCCGGGACGCCTATTCCCAACACCGTCTTTGAAGTTTACAACGCCCGCACCAACCGTCTGGTGGATACCATCAAGACGGATAAGAACGGGCTCGCGGTCAGTAAGCCTCTGCCTCTGGCGCGGTACAAAATCGTAGAATCCAAGGCGGCGGAGTTTTACGGGCTGGATAAGACACCCATTGAGGTGGAGATTGAACACGCCGGTCAGATCGTCAAGGCAGCCATGACCAATAAGAGCCTGTACACCAATGTGTCCATCAAGAAAACCGGCTATGTGGAGGTCATGCCGGGGCAACTCGTCCGCTACAACTTCACCGGCATCGCCAACAATTCCACCACGGCGCTGGAATCCTTCTATTGGCGCGATACCCTGCCCGTCAAGGCGGTGCGCCTTGAAAAGATTTACACCGGCACGTGGAATACCCCCGGCAACTATAAAATCGTCTACCGCACGAATCTCAGCGGAGATACCTGGCGCACGCTGGCAGATAACCTGAGCACATCCAAAAACTATGTCTTGGATGCTTCGCCCGCGGCGCTTGGGCTTGCCGCCAATGAGTATGTGACGGAGTTCATGGCGGCGTTCGGCATTGTACCTTCAAACTTCCGTCAGGTGGAGGCGCCCCGCGTAGACTGCAAGGTGCTTTCAAAGCTCACCGGCGGCATGCAGTTCGTCAATCAGGCGGATACGGGCGGCGTCTACAACGGGCAGTGGATCATGGCGACCTCCCGCTGGGTCACCCGTGTCTATGCCCACAGCAAGCCCCTGCCTCGCACCGGTTATTAAGGACTAACAACGGATGCCGCTCCGCAAGGGGCGGCATCCCCATTTTAAGGAGGTTGAGATTTCTTGAAATACAGAAAAATGATTATTCTGACATTGACGCTTTTGCTTCTGACCTCTCTCTGCTGCACCTCGGCGCTCGCTGCGGGCGGGGATGTGGCGGGAGCGGTGGAGCAGACGTGGACGGAGGCGGCCAAGCAGATCAAGAGCGTGGTGGAGAAGGTGGTGTTCCCTGCATTGGATATGATCCTCGCCATCGCATTCTTCGTGAAACTTGGCGGCGCGTACTTTGATTATCGCCAGAGAGGACAGTTTGAGTGGACCGGCCCCGCCATTCTCTTTGCCTGCCTGATTTTCAGCTTGATTGCGCCGAAATACATCTGGAACATCATCGGGATCTGAGCGGCACAAAATGAAACAGACTGTGCAAGGCTGTCGCCCATCCGGGCAGCGGCTTTCTGCATTTCGAGGAGGTGACCAGAAATATTTATTTGGGATTTTGTTGCCGCGACGGTCCTGGATCAGCTGGTGGACTGGATCTACGGGCAGATCGTAGGCTTTCTCGGCAATTTCTTTGCCCTCATGGGCAATATGGGCGTGGAACTTTTTGAACTGGAATGGGTCAGCGCCATCATTCTCTTTTTCTCGCGCCTTGCGTGGGCGTTGTTTGCCGTCAGCGTGGTAGTCTGCGCCTTTGAGTGCGGCATTGAATACTCCACCGGCAGAGGCAATCTCCAGCAGTGCGGCATGAATATTATCAAGGGCTTTCTGGCGGTGAGCCTCTTCACCGTTGTCCCCGTCCGGCTCTATGCCTTATCGGTGTCGCTGCAGGGAACCTTTTCCGCAGGGCTTACCGGCTACGGTCGGAGCATCGGTGAGGTGGGACAGGACATCATCACCGAACTCAGCGAGATACAGACACTTGCCGATGTGGTGAACAGCTCCCACTTTGGACTCGGCATCATCACCAGTCCCATCATGCTGCTGTTCTGCATTATCCTTATGGGCTACGCGGTGCTGAAAGTGTTTTTCGCCAACCTGAAGCGCGGCGGCATCCTGCTCATCCAGATCGCGGTGGGCAGTCTTTATATGTTCAGCGTCCCACGGGGCTATCTGGACGGCTTTATGGGCTGGATGCGGCAGGTCATCGGCTTGTGCCTGACCGCCTTTCTCCAGTCCACCATTCTCATCGCAGGACTCATGGTGTTCAAGGATCACGCGCTGATGGGTGTTGGTTTAATGCTCTCCGCTGGCGAAGTGCCGCGCATCGCCGGCAGCTTCGGTCTGGACACCACAACAAAGGCCAATATTACGAGCGCTGTCTATACGGCACAGTCTGCGGTGAATGTGACGAGAACCATCGCCGCGGCGATCAAATGAAAAAGGATGTGTGCGAAATGACACAGGCAACAAGGAAACTTACGATGGGGAGCCTGTTCGATGGCATCTCCGGTTTCCCTCTGGCTTCGGTGCGGTGCGGCATTGAGCCGATCTGGGCCAGCGAGATCGAACCGTTCCCCATACTGGTATCAAAGATCCGTTTCCCACGCATGGAGCAAATGGGAGACATCACAAAACTGAACGGTGCGTATCTGCCGCCTGTGGACATCATCTGCGGGGGCAGCCCGTGCCAGGACTCAGTGTGGCCGGAATGCGCGCCGGATTGAACGGTGCGCGTTCCGGCCTTTTTACGGAACAAATACGAATTATTCAGGAGATGCGAGATGCAGACAGAAAATCTGGAAGGACAGGAGTCCATATTCGACCGAGATTCGGGATCTGGGAAAATGTCGTCGGTGCTCTCTCAAGTGGGCGGGACGCTGAAACGGGTCAAAAAAAGCCTGGGGCGGATTTTCAAAAAGTCCTCGAAGCGTTCCTCCAAGTTGAAGAACCACACCTTCATGTTGTTAGACCTGAGACCGGGCGCTGGGAATATGCTGGGGGCATATTGGGAGTACGATCCTCCATGGCTTGGATCGTTTGGGACGCTCAACACTTCGGAGTGCCCCAAAGACGCCGTCGAGTGTTCCTTGTGGCAGATTTTGCAGGCTACAGCGCCATCCCGATACTCGCTATCCCAGACAGCGTGCCTGGGTATCCTGCGCCGCGCAAAGTGCCGCGGCAAATCGCTGCCACCTTTATTGGAAGCAGCTTTGCGTATGCAGGCAGGGCTTGACCCGCCCGCGCCCATATCCGGCGAAGCGAAAGCCTACCATATCAACCAGCGCAATGAAGGCATTGACCTGGACGGTGTGTCCGGCGCATTGATGGCAACGCAGAACCTCCAAATGCAGACCTTTATTGCTGGCTTCTCGGCCGGAGCAGGTGCAAGCGCTGGAACCATCGGATATCAGGAAGGCGTATCGCCTACCCTGAAAGGCAGCCCCAGCGGGAACTGTATGCCCAGCATCCTCTGCATCAATGATCAGGGCGGGCAGATCATGGAGTGCAGCAAGGATGTTACCGGGACGCTGCGGGCGCAGGAGCATGGACACCAACCTCTGGTCCTGCGTCCAGCAGAACCCAAGGTTTACGAAAACCACGGCATTGACGGAAGATACACCGGGCCGCATGATGTAGCGCCCACCATGTCCGCCCGCTATGGGACTGGAGGGAACAATATTCCCCTTGTACAGCAGGAAGAGGTCATCTGCATTGTGGGCAACGCCATTGACCGCCAGCCACAAAACGGCGGCAACGGCTTCGGCTGGCAGCGGGACATTTCCTATACCCTGACCACCTCGGATCGCCACAGCGTCTATGCCCGCCAGAGGGTAGATCAGTTCAGGGATGATGAGATCGCCTCCACGGAGAGCGCGCGGCAGCACAAGGACGCTACAGACCTTGTCTGCCAGCCGCCCTCTGCCTGGGATGCGGACTGCCGGAATCTCATACGCCGCCTCACACCGCTGGAGTGCGAACGGCTCCAGGGCTATCCGGATGGCTGGACCGATGTTCCCGGCGCTTCGGACTCCGCACGCTACAAAGCCCTCGGCAACAGCGTGGCCATCCCCTGTGTGGAATACCTCATGCAGCGGGTGGCTATGGTCATTACGCTTGGTTTGGAGTGGGAGTTTTAGTTGGTCTTGGTAATAGCTTTTGCACTTGCTTTCGGGTATCTTGACGTTACCAAAAAAGACTGGAGGAACTGCCATGGCAGAAAAAACGCGCAACCTCTGCGCGCAGATCCCCGTGGAGCTGCATGACAAGGTGCGGCAGCGACAGGCGGAATCCGGCGAGACACTGAGCCGGTACATAACTGCGCTCATTACCAAATTTTATGAAATGGAGGAACGGCAGACGATGGAGAAGGAAGTAACAAGGCCTGTCTGTGTGCAGGTGCCGGTAGAATTGTTCGAACAGTTCAAGGCGTATCTGAAACAGCACGGCATGACGCAGAAGGACTTTGTCATCCGCTGCATCCGGCAGGCGCTGGCGGAGGACGCCGGCGCTGGTGAAGAATAAGAAATACATCGCGCGAACCGCTGCTGAGATTCTCGGCAGCGGTTTTGCTTTGGAGGATTCAAATGTTTATTTACCCCGAAAACCTGAAAGCCAAGCCCATGCTGTGGCTCTGGCTGCTGCGGGACATCGCCGTGATCGGCATCGGCGCTTTGCTCTCTGTGCTGGCGCTGACCCAGGGCCTCGGCATGGGACTGCTGGTGGTCACGGTGCTGTACGCCTTTCTCACCATTCAGGTGGATGGCAGCAGTATCTTAGATTTCCTGCGCCGCGCCGCCTGTTTTCTCTTTCTATGCCAACAATATTACGAATGGAGGCTGGACCCATGAACCGAAAACAGAAAAAAGAACTGCGCCAGCGGCAATCCACCCGGCAGCTCATGGGCATCGTCCGTGTGACGCCCCACGGCATCGTGACAGATTCCGGGGAGCGGGTCTTCTTCCTGATCCAGCCGGACAACCTCTCCGTCCTGTCCCCGGAGGTCATCCGGGGCCGCGTCCGCTCCCTGACCATGCTTCTCAGCACCCAGCCCTCGCTGGAGATTCTGGCGCTGGACTCCCGTGAGTCCTTCCAGCGAAATAAGGAGTATTACCTGCGGCGCTTGGAGGAGGAAACGGAGCCTGCCGTGCGGGAGCTGTTGGAGCGGGACATGGCCCATTTGGACGCCATTCAATTCTCCTCCGCCTCCTCCCGCAAATTTGTGCTGGTGTTCCCACTGGATGAAAAAGCCGGTGCGGATGAAAGCGCGCTGCGGCAGTTGGAGAAAGCCATCTGCGACCACGGGCTCCGCGTGCGTCTGGCGGAGGAACAGGATGTCAAGCGCCTGCTGGCGATCTACTACCGGCAGGATCTCACCACGGAGGTATTCCGTGATTTCGATGGAGAGGAGTATGTACATGGCTAAAAAGAAACAGAAGAAGAAAAAGAAGATGCCGGAACAGGTTCAGCGCCCGAAAGACTTTCTGGACATGATCGCGCCGGCGGCGGTGAAGTTCAACACAGATCACTTCATCCTCGGCAGCCGCTATCACACGGCAATGGCGCTGAAAAGCTACCCGCCCATGACGGATGAGCTGGCGCTGCTGCGGGGCCTTGGCGATATGGGCGGCGTCAATCTGCGCCTGACGGCACGGCAGGTCACCCCTGCCGAGGAGGACGCCATCCTCCACGCCGCCACCAACAAAAGCCGCATGGAGCGGAGCAACACCAACGACTACAAGCAAAGCGTCACGGCGGAGGCCAACCTGCGGGATATGGCGGAGCTGCTGGCGAAGCAGCGGCAGGAAAAGGAGCCGCTCATCCACTGCGGCGTGTATCTGGATATTGCTGCGGCAGACACGGAAAAGCTGCGCACGGCGCGGGACACCGTATCCGCCCAACTGGTGCGCTCCCGCATGGGCGCCGATCCGCTGCTCCTGCGCCAGCGGGAGGGCTTTCTCTCAGCCAACCCCGCGGGCGGCAGCCAGCTTGCCAATTTTGCGGAGCGTGTCCTGCCTGCCAGGAGCGTTGCCAATCTGTACCCCATGAACTATTCCGGCAAAACCGATCCCAAGGGCTTCTTTATCGGCCGTGACCGCTTCGGCTCCAACATCATCGTGGACTTCGACCGCCGTGCTTCTGACAAGACCAACGCCAGCGCCCTCATCCTCGGCAACACCGGACAGGGCAAGAGTTATCTTCTGAAGCTCCTGCTCTGCAATGTGCGGGAGGCGGGCAAAAGCGTCATTTCATTGGACTCCGAGCACGAGATGGAGGACGAGTGCCGCGCCCTGGGCGGCTGCTTTCTGGACTACTTAAGCGGGCAGTACCGCATCAACCTGCTGGAGCCGCGCTGCTGGGACGATGGCAGCGGGCCGGAAGACCCGGACGCGCCGGACGCTTTCCGGGGGACGCTGCTCTCTCAGCACATCTCCTTCCTGCGGGATGTGTTCCGCGTCTACAAGGGCTTTGACACGCCCCACATCGACACGCTGGAACTGATGGTGGAGCGGCTCTATCAAAAGTGGAACATCACCGACCGCACGGACTTCGCGTCGATGCAGCCGACCGATTACCCCATCCTCTCCGACCTCTACGATGCCATTCAGGAAAGCTACGACCATTACGAGGCCGCAGACAGCCTCTACCCGCGGGAAATGCTGCGGGATCTGCTGCTGGGGCTCCATTCCATGTGCCGCGGCGCGGATGCCCGGTTTTTCAACGGGCATACCAATATTGACCGCTCCAAATTTCTTGTTTTCTGCGTCAAGGGGCTGGATAACATGGCGAAAAATCTTCGGAACACCTTGCTGTTCAGCCTGCTGTCCTATATGTCGGATCAGCTTCTGACGCTGGGCAATTCCGTGGCAGCCATTGACGAGCTGTACCTGTGGCTGTCCGATCCCACCGTCATCACCTACATCCGCAATGCCCTCAAGCGGGTGCGCGAAAAGGAATCCGCCCTGTTTCTCGCCAGCCAGAATCTGGAGGACTTCACCCAGCCGGGAATACGGGAGCTGACGCGCCCCCTCTTTTCCATCCCCGTCCATCAATTTATCTTTAACGGCGGCAATGTGGATAAGAAATTCTTCATGGATAACCTCCAGTTAGAGGAATCCGAGTATGCCCTGATCCGGGACCCGCAGCGCGGCTCCTGCCTCTACAAGTGCGGCAACGAGCGGTATCTCTTGCAGGTGCAGGCCCCGGAGTACAAGCAGGCCATCTTTGGAACGGCAGGTGGACGGTAATGGCGGTACCCGTCGCGGCACTGGCAAAGATCGCCGCTGCCGCTCTCTCGGATGAGGACACCCGGCGAAAGCTGGGCTGGATCGTGGCGGCGATCTGTTCACCATTGATCCTGACGCTGGCGCTGATCTGCTCTCTGCTCTCCGGCAGCGCGGAGCATAACAACTCCGCCGTTCTGCTGTGCTTTCATGGTGGAGATATTCCGGGCAAAACGCCTGCGGAATATGTCGCCTACATCGAAGATATGCGCCGCAGCTTCACGCTGCTGGACGACGCCATCGCCGCCGTCAATGACATGACGGAGGGCAGCGACAGCCTTGACGGTATCCGCGTCAAGGCTGTTTTCTACGCCATTTTCTTTGGAGAGGACACGCCGAGCAGGAGAGCGCATAAGCAATTCGTGGACTGCTTTGTGACCTACGAGGAACGTACCCGCACCATCACCGATGAGGACGGGACGGAAACCGAGGAGAGATACACCGTGGCGATACCCATTGCGAATAAGACGGAGGTCTACAGCAATATTGAAAACACTCTTCACTTGGAATTATCTGTGGAACAGAAGTCCAATGCCGACAGTGTGTACAATCTGGTGCGCTATGGCGTTGCCGGAGGTTCGGAGGGCTGGATTCCCGGCGCGGATGTGCCGTTTATCGGTGCGGACGGTTTCTGTTCGCCCATCGGTTCAGGCTGGGAGCGCCGTGTCACCTCTGAATTCGGCAACCGCATCGATCCCATCACCGGGAAGCGCAAGGGGCACACCGGCATGGACCTGGCAGTCCCCGCCGGCACGCCCATCCGCGCCGCGCTGCCGGGGACGGTAACGGTCTCCAAGTACAATGCCGGAGGCTACGGCTATTATGTGATGATCGACCACGGCAACGGACTCGTTACGCTGTACGGTCACTGCTCTCAGCTTCTGGCGAGAGTGGGACAAACCGTGCAGGCGGGAGACATCATCTCCCTCTCCGGCAGCACCGGGCGCTCCACCGGTCCGCATCTCCATTTCGAGGTGCGCGTCAACGGGGAACGGACGAATCCGAGGGCATATCTGCCGAAAGGCTGAAAGGAAAAGATGATTATAAATATAACAGCAGCGCAAATCACGCCGGAGCGTGAGCGCGAGCTGGTGGAGAAACTCGTGGATCTTCTCAGCAGCCGCTACGACGCTGGGAATCTCTATGACATTCTGCGTCATGGACTCGGCATGGATCACAGCGACATGGAGGCGCTGGGCTTCCAGCTCCGCGACTACTACGAGGAGGTCGAATAACATGGCATACCAAAAAGTCCCCAGACCGTCCACGGTCTATCACCTGACGAAAAAGGAACATCTTGACAGCATTCTGGACGACGGCGTGATCCGCCGCTTCAACGATACGGAATGTTGGTTCTGTGAGAGCCTCGACAAAATGAAAGCGTATATGGGGCAGACGGTTCTCTGTGAGGGCAAGCCTTATTACGCCGTGGGCGGTCAGCTCTGTCGCTATCCCAAATTCGTGCCGGAGGATTATGTGCTGCTCAAACTCACCCCTCGTGGCTATGAAGATAACTGGTACCGCTGGAATCAGGAGATCCCTCCCGGCAGTTCCAGAGAACTGATGCAGGCAGCAAAAGAATTCTCCATGCTGAAAATCGGCTACCGCGGCGATATGACGTTCCGCAGCGCGGAGATCATCGATGTGGCACTGTTTCTTACGGATGGGATCATGCAGGGAAATCCGGTGCAGACCACATCGGAACTGCGGGAGCTCCTGTTTGAACACGTCGAGCGCGAGCAGAGAGAATACACAGATTCTCTCCACCGCATGACGCAGGGACAGCTCATCGCTAACGCCGGAGAGATCGAGGCGAATCGTTTTTGCTATAATGCCTTGCTGACCATGCGTTTAGACCGTGAACAGTTGAAAGTGCTGGCGGCTATGGATGACCCGCTGGAGGTGGTGCGCAGCGCATGGGCCTCGGCGCAGGAGGTGGGACAGGAGGAAGAATTCTCTCATACGCTGTTTGAAATCTGTGAGCAGACGGTGCAAGAACAGACGATGTGGATGAAATAGGAACGGAGGAATATGCCGACTATGAAAAAAGAAAATGTCACGATCCCATTCGAGAGCGAGCAGCTTGCCGCTCTCGAATTTTCGCTCAAAAAGAAAAACTCCAGCGTGCAGGCGCAGCTGGAGGAACTGCTCAAATGTCTCTACGAATCCGAGGTGCCGGAGCCGGTGCGGGAATATCTTGCCAGCCGCGCGGCGCCCGTTGCCCGTCCCCGCCGTCCGGCAAGACCGGCAAAGCCACAGATGCGGGTGGAGTCTCCCTCTGTGTTGGCGTCACCTGACGCTTCTGAAAAGGCTGGTGGTTGAGATGGCACGGCAGGAAAAAATCGTGCTGTGGATCGACCGGCGCTGGTTGACCGCTATCGAAAAGCGCCTCAACGGTCAGACGCTGCAGGAGCACATGGAAGATGTGCTGGATGAAATTTGTAACCAGCTTCCAGAACGTGAGTATAAACGCATCAGTGCCGAGATCTACGCAGAGGATGCCGCGCGGCGCACGGAGGAAGAAGCGGCCCGCACCTACGCCGCCTACCATGTGGTAGAAAACGGACAGGAGTGGTACTTCAAGACCACGCCCGGTGAGGAGCTGCTGGATGCCTCGGAAAAGCTGCGCGGCTATGTCACCGCAGAGAAAGGCACTGTGCCGGATCTGTTCATCAAAATGTTTGCGGACGGGCGACCCATCACGGCGGAGGAGTACAACGCGCTCACCGCCCTTCGCATGGAGAACACCGGCAAGGTGCGCGGCGTGTTTGATCTCAACTTCGGCAAGCGGGAGTTCTCCGCCGTTCACATCATGGACGGTTGGCAGACCTGGGCTATGCGGGATGTATCCGTGGCGGTATACCATGCCACCCAGTCACAATTCGCGTCGAGCGATGATCAGTGGCGCAAGCTGCTGGATCATCTGAGCGGTAAAGAGATCACCTCGGCGGGACATCTTTCCGCGCGAAATTTCTCTTTCGGTGACGAGATCATCGAATCGGACGGCAAGCTCAATTTTTATGTACAGACGGAGTTCGATGTGGACGCTGCCTTCGGAACCTTCGTCCTCACGGACAAAAACGATGACTGGCTCAACATCTATGCCAACTACGACATCGCGGAGGATAGACCCTGCGACACGCTGGAGCTGACGCTCTGCAAGGGTGACGGCTCCGAGGAGAGCTGGAGCTATCCGCTCAACGCAGCCGAGCAGGATGTCCTGCTGCGCAAGATGGAGGAATACTGTCAACAGCAGACCGGCATGAGTCTCCACGACTACGCGCAGCAATTCCGCGAGGAACCGGAACAGCAGCAGGGGCCGGTGATGAAACTGTAAGCACAAACTCAGCAAGGCTGAAACGCTCACGGCTGCGGAAACAACAGCGTCCAGGCTGCGCGTGCCTGCGGGCCCGCGGCGCCGCCGAACTGCGTCAACCCGCCCTTGGCGGGCAGCCGCAGTTCGGCGGCTGTTATTCTGCTCCCTCGGTTTTTCTCCGTCCCGAATTTGAAAGCGGTTTGCGCAGATTTTTGTGCTTTCAAATGTGCCGCGCAGGGCGGCTCCCCGTTTCCCCGCACCGTTCGCCCTGTGTGCCGCTGTGTGCGCGTTTAAGGGCTGGGGTGGAGTGTGTACCCGCCAAAGCCCGTTGAAGCGAGTGTTGCGGCGTTTGTGGGCGATGTGCGAAAAATCCGTGTGGATACGGCTTCGACGATGGAGAAATGAGCCTTTGGGGAGGGTGTTTTTCCTCCTGACCATGCCCTGTTCCGGAGGCTTTCGCCCCTTATTTACCCGTTCGATAAAAGCACAGACCGGCTATAATTTGTCAAGCCGAAATCTCATTTGGGATGTAAGGCGTATAGGCCTTGTTGTCCCGCATAACGGCGTAAATGATGGAAACCATCTTCCTGCAGGCATGGCCCACGGACGCCATGTAGGGCTTCCCTTCATCCCGTTTTTTCTGGAAATAAAGCTTCAGCGCCGGATCGTGAAGCACCGCCGATGAAGCCGCCAGCCAAATGGCGTGCCGCAAATAAGGCGAGCCTCGTTTGGACATACGGTTTCTGACGCCGTTGTATTCGCCAGACTGCCGCATGGTTGGATCGATCCCCGCGTAGGCGGCAAGCTTTGCCGCGGAGGAAAAACGGCTGATGTCTCCGATCTCGCTGAGGATGTACGCGCCAAGGGTCGGGCCGATGCCGGTGATAGTAGTGATCGGCGTGTCCAGGGTCTCCATGATCTCGGCGATCTTGCGATCCATTTCCCTGACCTGTTGTTTTAAGAAATCGAGGTGCTTTGCGTAAAGTCGGATCATCGTGCTGAAAACATCACCGGCCATGGCGAAGCCGAAGGAACCGCGCGCGAGCGCCTGAAGCTCCTGCGCTTTCGCCATGCGGAAACGCTTGCGGCTGGAGACTTCGATGAGATGACAGAGCTCCTCAAGAGGCATCTCGGATAATTCCTTTGGCGTAGGACAGGTTTGCAAAATCGCCATGGAGGTATCGCCAAACAGATTGGTAAAAGCAGTTTCATATTCAGGAAAGACCTGATCCAGCAGGGCAACGACCTTTCGCTTAACATCTGCCTGCATGGAAACGATGGCGTGCCGTCCACGGCACAGCTCCCGCAGCTCATAAATGTTTTCGGGATGCAGGGTAGACTCGGAGAAGTGTCCGAAACGGATCACCTCCGCGATGAGCAGGGCGTCCCGCGGATCTGTTTTGGCCTGACGGATGTAGAAGCTGCGGATGGAGTTGGTCTGCACCGGGTTGATGACCTGAACACGGAAGCCCTCCTTCTGAAGTCTGGTAAAAAGAGCGAGCCAGTAGTGTCCGGTGGCCTCCATTGCAAAGGAAACCTCGTCAAGCGGCAGCTTGGCCTTGGCGAGCATGGCCAGCAGCCGATTGTACCCGGAGCAGTTGTTGGTGAAGGAAAACGGCTTGATGATGACGGTGCCCTCGCCGTCAATCACCGCTGCCTCGTGCTTCCTCTTGGCGATGTCGATCCCAACGATGTACATAGTGCAGGCTCCTCTCATGTTCAAATTACGGACATTCCTCGTGCTGCTGAAGGTCACAACCTGTTGCGAGATTAGAAGAAAGCGATCCATCGCTTCGACATCCGGCTCATAAGTGACATCCCACAGGGCAGAGGTTCCAGTCTGTGCGCAGTAGACTTGGCTACAAAGATAGAAGCAGGAAATTCTCTGTCCGCATGAGGATATTATATCATCGCTCCCTCAAGGGGCGTTGATACCGGTTTTGAAGGTGTTTTGTGGGGAGATATCCCCGTTCGAAAATATAACAAGATAAAGGGCCGCAGTCGCAAGCGCCCGCAGCCCGCCCACAAAGCCCCGCAGTGCGGGGCTTTTCAGAGAAACGCCAACCACCGTCGGTTTGGCGGCTTTACAGAACAATCGCAGTCGGTCATTCGGCAAAGTCCCGTGTTTGCAGGGCTTTGCGGCGATTTTGACCGACGACACAGAAAGGAAAGAAAAATATGGATGATAACAAGAAAAGTACCACGATCTGGCTGCGCCCCAGCGTGATCAGCCGCATGGATGGCTGGCTGGAAGCAGATAACTGTCAAAGCCGCAGCGAATTCGTGGATAAGGCGCTGCGCTTCTACATGGGCTATCTCGGCACGGAGGACAACACGACCTACATCTCTCGGGCCATCCTGACAGCCATTCAGGGTACGCTGGACGACAACAACAATCGACTCTGCCGCATTCTTTTCAAGTGCGCGGTGGAGCTGAATATGCTGTGTCACACCATCGCAGCCCACTTCCGCGCCGACCCGATCCACACGCGGGAGCTGCGGGCCTACGCCGTGGACGAGGTGAAGCGCACCAACGGTCAGGTGAGTTTTGAAAGCGCGGTGCGGAGCCAGCGGCGCATAGAGCCGGATGACACGTGGCCCGGATCGTACTGATCTCCCCTTACCTCAAGGGCGGACAGAACGCCGCGAAGCTGGCTCAGCGCACTCGCTACGTTGCCACCCGTCCCGGCGTGGAGCTGCTGGCGGATGAGCGCAGTACACTTCCTGCCACAGAAAAGGCTACTCGATGCGGATGCACACGTGAACAGGTTTGAAAACGTATTTTTTGCGCCGCAATGGTCAAAGAAACATTTGCAAAAGTAGTAGCTTTGTGCGCCGGGTTGTGGTATGTGTTGTGGCTACCAAAAGGAGGTGCCACAATGTATGACTACATGAAAGCCCTGCAAAAGCGTTTCGACCGTCAGGAACACGGCGAATTAGACGCTCAGATTGATTACGCCCAAGTGGAACTGCGGCGGGACATGGACGCCACGGAGCGTAAGAAACTACTGCGGCTGTTGGACGCACAAAACACATTGCTGGTTGAATCCAAGCTGATGAGCTTCACGGCAGGCTTCAAGCTGGCGGCCGGTATCGCCGGAGAGCTGGGAACGCCCTACTCCTTCGACGCCGACGAAGAGCAAAAAGCAAAGGAGATGATCACGAATGGCTAAAAAGCGCGCCAACGGCGAGGGCAACATTCGCAAACGCGCAGACGGACGTTGGGAGGGTCGCTACACAGCAGGCTACCACCCTGAAACAGGAAAGCGCATCATCAAAAATGTGCTGGGTAAAACGCAGGCGGAATGCAAGGCGAAGCTAAAGAAAGCCATTGAGGAGAGCCAGGCATTGGACGTCGGCCGCGCCGATGAATACACGGTTGCCGCTTGGCTGAGAACATGGTTCGAGCTCTATGCCAAGCCACACATCCGCCCATCCACCATGAACTACTACCGCCGAAATATCGAGCAGCACGTCATTCCCGCCATCGGAGATATTCCTCTGAACAAGCTCACCACCCGTGATTTGCAAAAGCTCTACAATGACCTGCAAAGCAACGGACGTCTGCGTGCGGTGCAGAAAAAGAAAAAGCCGGGACTGAGCAACTCCACTGTGCGGGGCATCCACATGATGCTGCACAATGCCTTGGACAGAGCGGTGAAAGAAAAACTCATTCTCAGCAATCCCACGGAGAATTGCATCATCCCCAAAATTGAAA
>OIZX01000773.1_pt1 | contig 19553 bp, 21 predicted proteins | sample 1588621 | NCBI WGS metagenome assembly OIZX01 (sample SAMN03283276) | human gut metagenome | biome: human-associated habitat; material: feces | host: Homo sapiens | place: Peru | collected 2012 | reverse complement strand
AAATTGAAAAAGTTATCGCTAATAATTTAATTAATACTATAATTAATATTCAAAAAACTGGTTATGCAAATATTTTAAGTGTTACTTCAGTAGACAATGCTATTACACAAGAAAATACTTTACTCGAAGATTTAAAATATAAGAAAATTGATGTTCTTAATAAATTAAATATTGATTTAACAAGAAAAAGAAGGATTTAATTATGGAAATTTTCGGAGTACCAGATTGCAATTTATCTAAAATTGATTATCGTATAGGAATTGAATTTTTTTCTGCTTTAGAGGAGTGTTTCCAAAGATATCCTCTTTTAAAAAATGTTATAAATTGCATTGGAGATTATCAATATGTACTTGAAAAAAGAAATATTATGGCAATGCAAGCTTTTAATCAAAAAAAAGTTCATTATGATTTAAAAACTTTATATAAAACATCATCGTTTTGTGCTTCATATCTTACAACTGAAGGTACAAAATATTATGAAAAATTAAACAATTTAATGTATTATAATAGATTACTTTTTTCTGGTATATGTATAAATGAAAAAGATTCATATGATGATCTAAGATATATGCTTAGACAGTATAAAAATAAAAATATGACTTATTGTATAAATGTTAAATCTTGTGTTTATCATGAAGTTGGACATATTTTATCGAGAATGCTTGGTATTGAAAAAAGTGTTGTTACATTAGCAAAAATAAATGAACTTATGGAAATTGATGAAGATTATCCAAAATATACAATGACCTCAGTTAGTGAGTTTGTAGCAGACTGTTTTGCTAAATATATGGTTGATCAAAACTATAATGAAGCAGTAAATACAATTGGTACAACTATTGATTTATTCTATCGTTATTTTGAAAAAGCCTGTAAAGGTTTTTATAGCCAGGATTTATATAAAGAAAAAGTATTAAAAATAGAAAGGTAGTATATGGAAAATTTAATTGAACTTAAAAAAATAGCTAAAGAAATGTATCAGTTATATATATTACTTATTAATTTTATTGAAAAAAATGATAAGAAAAATATATTTGAATTATCAAAAAAAATAAATGAGTATAAGTCTAAAGAAGAAGAAATACTTGCTACATTAGATGAAAAAACTATAGAGAATCTATATAATTATGCCTTAGATAATATTGAAGAAAATAATCCAGCTTATCTTGATAAATTATATTTTTTTATAATTAATTATTATAATACAAATTATTTTTATGAAGAAGAAGATAGTGTAGTTTATGCAAGAGCAAATGCGTATGCTTATTCATATAAAAAAATATTTAATGTTTTATTAAATGATACTTTAGATTTAAAAAGAGTTGATAGTAAATTTTTTGAAAATATGAAGAAAAAGCTATATCCATGTTTTTTTGCAGATGTTATGTTATGTCCAGAGTTGGAGGAATTATTACTTTCTGCAAATTTTGATTTAAATAATGTTGTTTATACAGATTGTAATGAAGAAAACATAAAAAATGAAACAATGAATTTAATATTATATGCTGAGGGTTTAAATGATATGGTTTTTGATGAAGATAATACTTTGAAAACTTTAAAAAGAAAATATTTATTTGAATATTTAGTTAATAATTTAGATTATGAGGATTTTTTAGATATAAAAGATTATTTATATTCATTAAAGAAAGTTAATTTTACAATTTCTGAATTTAAAAAAGTTATAAATGAAAAAGGTATAAGTTATGGTAGAAATTAATTATTTAAAAAGTATCATAAATGATATTTTAAAGCAATATAAAAACTTAATAAGATTATCTTTGGATAATGAAGAACATGATTTTACAAATTTAACATCAAGAGTAAAGATGTTATATCTTAAAGCACAAAATATAATGATATTTTTTAGTAAACAGCAGTTAGATACGTTATATTTTAATGCAAAAGGTAATATATTAAATCCAAATTTAAGTGATTTAGATAAAAAGACAACTTATTTTATAATAAATTATTATGAAAGAAAATTTAACCTAAATTGTAATAATAAAGATCAAAGTGATTCTTTAATATATACTTATAAAAAAATGTATGATGTTTTAGTATTAGATTCACTATATTTAAGAAACGTTGACAGTGACTTTTATGATGAAGTAAAAGGCAACTTTTATAAGTTATTATATAATGATTTACTTACTACTTTTGATTTAGAGTTTAATTTGATAAAAGTTAATTTTGATTTATCTAAATTAAATGATGCAAAGTTACCAATAAAAGATAGTTATTGGTATATAAAGTCTTTAATTAGTAAATATGAAATTGATGATGTAAAAGATGCCTCTTTAGAAAGTTTAATTGTTTTACTAAAAAGAAAGATGATTTTTAATTATTATCTAGAGGGACTTGATACTCATAATATAGAAAACTTAATTAATTATCTTAATTATAAAAATGATGGAAGTAATAAAACACTTGATATATATGATACAATGTTAAAAGAGAAAGGAAGGTAGTATATATGTTAAATGGTAAAGAAAGAAAGTATTTAAAACAAAAGTTAGCTGAAGGAGAGTTATTATTAAATAGTTTCGATATTATCGAAGAATATGTAACATTACTTAATGCACTTGAGGTTAATAACCAAAAAGAAATTGCAAAATCGTTAAAGAGTATTGCATCGATGATTAAGTATGAAGATGATTTAATGGACTTTTTAGGCAATATTATTCCTAATTGTGATACAAAGGCTAATGGTGATGAGTTATATTATAATAGACTAGATTTTAAAATAGCATATAATTATAAATCTACTACTGGATCAAAAGATTTGTTAGTTCATAGTTTTATTATTAAAACATTAAAGGATTTATATGAAATGATTTTAAATGATCCAAGAAAAGAAGAAAATCCAATTTATTATAATAATCTTCTTATAGAATATAAAAAGTTTATAATTGAATATATGATGTATAATCCGGAATTCGAAAGAATTATGATTAAAAATAATTTAGATATTACAAAAGCTTTTTATGAATTGCCACAAATTGACAGCGAATTTGCTAAATTTATCATATCAAAATACACAGTTGATGTTTCAAAATATGAATTTGCTGTTAAAACATTTTTAGAACTAATAGATGCATTTAATCAAAAATTATTTGAAAACGTATATCCATATTTAAGTGATGAAATAAAAACATCTTTTGAAAATGGTAATTCCCATGGTAGATAATATATTTGATTTTACAGGTATTGATGTAAAAATAGCAGATGAAGTATATGAGACTTTTAATGAAGTTTTTGATAAATTTCCTAAGTTAAAAAATAGAATCAATTATGTTGGTTCAATTGAAAATGCTTTTGATGATATTAATAAAATATATAAACTTTATTATAATGGAGATTTATCATATTCTTCTTTATACAAGTTAAAACTTTATTTTAAAATTCTTGCATTTGCTATTGAAGTACCTAATAAAAATATTTTAAATCCATACGTAAATGGTGAATTAAGTTATGAGGAAAGACTTACATATGGTAAATCGTATTTTGAATCAGTATCAGTTAATGAATTATTTTCATACTCAAAACTTTATCAAAAAATTTATACTGGAAAATCAAAAAATATTTTTAATGCTTATAATATAAAAGGTATTGTCTTTCATGAAGTTGGTCATATACTTTCAAATCTTTTATTTTTATCTTATAACGAGCATTTTATGACTAATGTAGACATTTTGATGAAAAAAAGATTTCAAAATTATTCATGTTACTCACTTAAAAATCCTGAGGAGTTTATTGCTGAACAATTTACTTTGTATATGCTAGGTGAGTATACAGTTGCCTCAATATATATAGGTAATTATATTACTAATCTATATAAAAAGTACGAAAATACTAAAGTTTTTGAATATGATGATAAATATATGACTTTAATTAGAAAAAATGTAGTATAACTTACTATATTTTTTTATTGATTTCATTTAACTTTTCTTCGATTATTTTAATTGCCTTTAAAAGATAGTCTATTTCATATTGCTGATTTAAATTACTTTTGTCATTTGAATAAGGACTTCCTCCCATTTTAGCTTTTCTAGAATTTATATTAATATTATGTCCTTCGATTCTTTGCTCTATTAGTTGCTGCTGAGATGCAAATGTAAGTAAATATTGGCCAAATAAAATTATCCAGTTACCTATAGAATTGAGTTCATAATCATCAAAATCTCCGACAACAATAGCACCCGCAATTGCGGCTACCATTGAAAATAAATTTGGATCATAGTTTGGAGGAAAATTTCTAATCATTATATTAAAATTTTATGTTAAATAAAGGAAATTAGGCTATTTAACTTGTTAATTTAAACTTTTTACATATTTTATTATAGAAAGGATGGGTTTTAAATGTATCCATATAAAAAAATATATCCAACGTATATTAGTTCTGATAGACAATTTTTTGTACCATTTTTACTCGGTGGCCTTGCCGGAGGAGCAGCAGTGGGACTTACTAGACCTAGACCAATTATAAATGCAGCACCAAATATGGGATTTAATCCATATTATCCATCAGGAAATTATTCATATTCATACTATATGCCTAAGTATCCTTATTAACTAAAGAAAAGATAAGACCTATAAAGATAAAGTAAAAAAGTAGGCTACTACCACCATAAGAAAGAAATGGAAGAGTTATACCAATAATTGGAAAAGTGCCAAGGTTCATAGAAACATTAATTGCAATATTAATAAAAAACATAATGATAAAGCTAATTATTAAGTAATTAGTTTTTTTATCATTAGAACTTTTAATAAGTTTACATAGATTAAAAATAATATTTAAATATAAAAGTAAAATAATATATAAACTAATAAACCCAAAATTACCAATAGTAAAATCTAATATAAAATCAGTTATACCTTCGGGTAAATAAAGAAGTATTTTATTAAAACCATTTCTTATAAAAGGTGTACTATAAATATTTGTAAGTGCCATATCCATTTGATAACTTTGTTTGTAGTTTAATATTCTTTTTATACGATAACTTTCATTATTAAAAATATTTTGAATTAACAAAGGATTTTTTATTAAATAAATTCCTAATATAAAAATAAAAAGTAAAGTTATACCTAAAAATATTTTATATTTTTTATTTATATTTTTTGTAAATAATATTGTTATAAAAATTATAATATAAAATATTACTCCTCCAGTATCTGGTTCTAAAAATACTAGTAATGATGGTATAAATGTAATAATAATTAATTTTAAAATATTTTTACTATTTTTTTCTTTGATAAGGGAAACCTCGATTAAAAATAGGGTAAGAGTAAGCTTCATAAATTCACTTGGTTGAATAGATATACTTCCTATTTTAAGCCAGCCTTTAGATCCATTTATTTCTTTACCAATTATTAAGGTTAATATAAGTAAAACGATATTAATAATATATAAAATAAAACTTATATTGAATATTTTTTTAGTATTAATTTTAGTTATAAAAAAGAAAGTTATAAATCCTAAAACATACCAAATAATATCTTTGATATAGTAATAAGTATATAAACTATTTAAGTACTTGGCATTATAAATATTTATTACACTTATAATCATTAATAAAAATATAGATATTAAAATATTTCTTTTTATATGTTTCATACTATTATTATTGTCTAAATTTAAAAAAATATCATATATTATAGTGGGTGATTTAAATGGATAATTTACCAAGTGTATCGGCGTTTGAGATAAAGAAAAAGTTAAATAATTCGCAAGATCGTTTTTATGGCAAGATGTCTATTCCAGGGGTAAGTTCAAATGAAAGTATAGTTAGTAAAATAAATAAAATATTTTCATCAAAGGACTTTGTTTATAAATCAAGATGTCGAGTTTATTTTGAAAGTGATGTTAAAGAATGCACTATTGTAGGTAAAACAAGTACATATTTATTAACCTTAAAGGGTGAAAAACTTCCAATTAAGGATATTAAAAATATTGAGAAAGTATAAAAAAATATATTAGACAATTTCACTAATATATTTTTTTAAAGTTTTGGCATCTTTACCAAATATTATTTTTAATTGATTATCAATTTCAACGATACCTTGAGCACCTAGTTTTTGAATACCTTCCTTATCTACAAGTTTAGTATCTTTTAAAATGACTTTAAATCTACTCATATTTGCTTCGGCATTTATTATGTTATCTTTACCACCAAGATATGTGATAAGTTTATTTGCTTCGATATTAAAGTTTTTCTTTCTAAGTTTTAAAACCACTAAAACGATAAGGGTAATAATTATTGCTATAATAGCATATTGTACATAAATATTATTTAACATATTTCCTCCAATAATAATTTTATCAAAATAACTTTATTATGTAAATCACATTTTTTGTTTTTTCACATAAATTATAATGAAAGTAAAAGAGAGGGTGATTATTTATGAATTGCACAAATAAAAACGGAAACTGCATAAATGAAATACTATCAGTTATATTAGTTCTTCAGGAAAATGCTTGTCCAGAGAACTGTTTAGATACATGTGATAGACCTATGCTAGGTGGTGGAGCAAATTGCCTTATTTGTAATACAAGACCAGTAATGCTTTATACATGCTGTGCAAATGGACAACCTTGGTCAATGCCAATAGCTAAAGAAGCGACAGCTTGCGCTGCAGGAACTACAAGTGATACTTGCTCAACTGTATTTAGAGTAGAGAAAATCGAGGGCAATTGTTGTACTTTCAGAGTTTTAGTAACTAATCCAGATGAAACATCACTAAATCCTTATGTTTCTACGAATTCATTCTTCACAATGGATTGTAGCTGTCTATGTTGTATTAGATGTTTAACTGATTGTTATGTAGATTGCGTTTGCTAAACTTTTAAGGCCCACAAGGGCTTTTTTTATTTGAAATGAAATATGGAAAACACTTTTTACCACAAATCTAGTCAACAATAAATAATAGTATTATAAATAATATGTGTTGACACGTGTGGCAAAATATTGTATCATATAATATATGAAGGGAGGAAAATGGTAGTTGCTAAAGTATTGATAAAGAAGCTGAAAAAAGATGGATGGGAAGTTGTATCTCAAAAAGGTTCACATATTAAATTTAAAAAAGGCACACGTATGTGTATCATTCCCTACCATAAAGGAGATATTCCTGTGGGAACTTTATCAAATATTATCAAGAGTACTGGTATTAAATTATAACCAGACCCGTATATAAAATATATCTACCATAAAAAAATATGAATAATTATTTTTACCCAGCAAAATTTTCTAAGGAAGGGAATGCATATAATGTTACTTTTTTAGACTTTGATAATGTATTTACTTTTGGAATTGGGTTCGAAGATGCATATTATATGGCACAAGATGCTTTATATAATATTCTACCTGATTTGAAAGAACTTCCTATTCCTACATATGATTATATGAATATTAAAGTTAAGAAAGATGAATTTATTACAATGGTTGAATTGAATACTTTTGAGCACGAGCAAAAACTTTCTAATAAAACAGTTAAAACTACAGTAACAATGCCAGAATGGCTTAAAAAATTAGCTGAATCAAAAGGCATTAACTTTTCTAAAGTTTTACAAAAAGGTTTAAAGAGTGAACTTAATTTATTATAAGAACTAGTGAATTAGTTCTTATTTTAATTTACAAAAAAACTTAAGCAAAATACTTAAGTTTAATCTGGATCATAATATGCAAATGATGTTACTTCATCTTCAGATGGTTTATTTTCAAATTCAATTTTTTGTGTTTTCGAAGAATATTTTCCTGATGCATCTGTTATTGTATATTTAATCCAGTATTGGTCAATACCCCTTAATGCATCAACTTCATGGTAAACAATATGAGTTATTTTATAATCATCTTTATCATCCCAAGTCTCTAAATGATTATAATTAATATCATTAATACTTACTACTTTATAAACGTTTTCCTTAAATTTAATAATTGGTGTAGCAATATCTTCGGGATTATTCCAATCTTTTAAATATGTTCCTGATGTATTATTTGCAATCCATCCACGTTTACCTTCGGGAAGCTGTATGTAATACCAATATAGGTTAGGATCATTTAAACTATATTTTATTACTTTATAAATTCCACCTTTTTTAACTTGACCAAGAATGTTTGAATATCTATCTGCTTGATCTCTAATATTAATATAATCAGTAAGAATTTCTACATGCCATCCTTTTTTAGCTTCCTCAATTCTTTTTTCCTCAACTTTAGCTGCACGATATTTTTTTACTCCAATAAATCCTCCGACTACAAGTCCAATACAAAGTAATGTTATAAAAAATTTTTTCACACTTTCACTTCCCTAAAAATATCTTATCACATTTTACTATTTATTGCTACTTTAAAAAAATATGTTTACATTGATTATTGTATAATTATCTTTGCTGTGGTAGAATATTTCTTACCAAATGGGGGATATATGGATAAATTATATTTAGATTTTGATGAACACGGTTTTCTTACAATGTATATTGAAGGTAACCTAGATAAATTCAAAAGTACATTAAAATACGAAAATAATAAATATTTTTTTGGAGTTGAAAAAAGATTAATCAAAGATAAAAATTTAATAGTAAAATTAAAGTATGAACACGTTTCTCTAATACCTAAAGTTGATACAATTAATGCTAAAAAGAAGAAAAAAACAGAACCAACTAATGAAGAAAAATATGAAGTTCAGGGCTTACCTGATGACATTATTTTTGATGGTAAAGACTTTTATAGTTTAGTTCCTTTAGAGTGGACGTGTAATAATGGTAAATATTTTACTTGTCTTAATACATCTTATACAAGAAGTACTGTTATAAGTTTGCTAAAGAAAAGATTTTTTGATATTTCTGTAATGAATGATTATTTAAATGATACTATATTACCTAAAATTTTTGATGTGAAAGAGGTAGAAAGAACAAACTCATATGAAGCGTCTTATAAGATTTTTAATGAAGTTCTTGAAAAAATTGAACTTCCAAATTACACAAGGAAAATAGACATTAGTTATGAAAATGGAAAAATAGTTTTAGATAAGCCAAAAACTTTAATAAAAATAGATATTCCACAGGAAGTAAGAATTATAAAATGTTCATCTGATGATTTAAAATTTAGGGAACATATTCTTTATAATATATTTATTCCAAAAACAGTTAAATACATAGAAGAGCTTTTAGTAAATTATGATGGAATGATTAATATGCTTGCTTTTGATAAAAACTTTGATGGTGTAATACACAAACGTTCTTTGATTTCATTTAGTGAAATTAATAGTTTAAAAATTCCTTGTAGTATAGAGCTATTTAGAAATATTATAAGTATTGGTAATAGAGGATTTTCATATATATTTGATAAAAACAGCAAATTAACATTAACTTATGAAAATGAAAATGAGCTCTTTGACTTTTTTAATTATTTTGTAAGGCTAGATGAAAAGTTAGATAATAAAAGTAATAGGAGAATCATTTTAGACCCTTATATAAAAGAATACACTCTTGGAATTAAATTTAAATTTGATAATGAAATTTGGGAATACACTTTAAGTGATTTTAATAAGGAAGCATCATTATCTGATATAGATATAACATTATGTGGGCCAGAACTTTCTAAAAAAGTTCAAAATAAAATAAAAAGGATGCTTAAAAATGATAATGTTCATTTTGTAATTGAAAAGTTAGAGGAAACTAAAAATCAAGACCAAACCGAAGAAAAGCAAGAAACAAATAAAACAACTTTAATTGCCGATGACATAATCGAAGAAATATTATCCATAGATTACTTTGGACTTGATAAAAGAGATGTAAAAAATAAAGTTAATGAATTACTAATTAAATATAATGAAGATTTAGCAAATTTAAAGGGCGGTTTATCACTTCAAAATGAGGAAGGACTTTATACAGAACTTTTAGTAAAATTAAATTTGTTAAAGGATAGTCTTTATCAAAAATTTGAAAAAAATCTTGTGGTTTATGATATACTTGATGAAGTAAATATTTTATTAAGTATTTTAAATGGTGAAGAAGTAGTTATAAATACCTCTTTAGAAAATGATTTTTATTCACTATCAAAAAATATACTTCCGTTTGTCGAAGAAAAAATAACTAATGATTTAAAAAGTTATTTAGAAAATGAAAAACATAAATTAGAGAGTTATCTTCTTACTAATGAAAATAGACCTTATGAAGACATGGATAAATTCATTTTAAGTATTAGAACATATTTAAATATAACTTTATTAAGTATAAGAAATTATTTAAATAAGGAAGAAATCCTTGATGTAATTAGAGATTATACAAATATGCAAATGAAAATTAATTATAAAGAACCAATTAAAAACTATTTATCTATTGTTTTATTAGAAATAGATAAAATTAAAAACGAAATATTTGATATTAATCCAACAAATCTCGAAGTACATAACATTATTGATAAAATTAATATTGATTATAGCAATATGGAAAGTAATGAAATTATTAAATATGTTGATAGTATTTTAATGGAGATTTATGGATTATATTATAAGATAAAATTTAATAATACAAGTAAATTGAGGAAAGAAAGTTACAAAATGAGGTTAATAAAATGAATAGGGAATTAGAAAACCAAATTAAAAGAGCAAATAATATGCTTGAATATTATAATGAAAAACTTATTAAAGATGAACAAAAATTAAAAAGTGCAAAGTCAAATAATAATCTTGAATTAATTGAAATTATTATACTTTTTGTTATTAATACAATGTTTTTTATATTAGTAACATATGCTTTAGCTACGGGAAATATATTACCTGGTTTATTAACTGCAACTTTATATACTGGTACATTAGATAAATTAGTAAAGGATTCAAAAGAATATAAAAAAATAAAAGAAGACTATTTAAGCCTTAAACAAAATGTTATTCAAGATAGTAGTTATATTAAAACTTATGAAGAAGAGCTTAATAAAGCGTTATCTAAATTAAATGAATTAGAAAATGAACCTAAGAAAGATAATACTTATATTTTAAATAATTCTGAAGATTTATCTAAACCTTTAGTAAGAAAAAGAGTTTTAAAATAAGAAGGGAATATTATGGAAGAAAAAGCTGTTAATAATGGAGTATACTTAACATTTATTTCAGAACCAGAAATAGAAATGCCACATAAATTAAATGTTTTTAGAGAAAAAGGAATAGGCGCATCTCAAACAAATTTCACTGAATATTTATATGGAGAAAATAATTCGTATTTAACTACTTATGAAAGTCTAAATAAAAAGCAAAACACAAGCAATAGTATAAGAAATTATAATATTAAAAATTATTATGGCATTAGACCTGTTTTAAAAACTGATGGTTTAATGAGTGAACTTATAAAACAAAATTGCAAAGTTATTAACGAAAGTGAAGTAGTTTTAGGAAGTTATCCCACAGAAATAGTTACAGATAACAGACTTATTGCTTCTTTAAAAAAACTTGATTTTAATTGGAATGTTTATAATATTCCGATTGGTGACAATGTTACACCTTGCCAAACTGTTATGTTTAATAATGAAGAGTATGTTTATATAAAGAATAAAGATATATTTGTTAAAGTTAATCCTCTTATTTGGTATTATGATGAAGCGTCGAACTGTTTAGTTTCAAAAGACATCATCACAGCGTTTTACACTAAAATAGGAATTAATGATTTTATAAAATATGGTTATAATTTTATGAATCAATATTTAATTAGAGATATTCTTAAAATAAATTTAATAAGTTTAACTAAATCTGTTAATTTAGTAATGAAAAAAGATTCTAGTGAAATGTATTTACCATACGATTATGATATTGATATGGATAACGAAGGAAAACTATATTCACACGATGAAAATGAATATAATATAAATATTGGTGAAAATGTGACTTTAATAAGTATAAATTCTTTGCAGTATACTTTTAAAAATAGTTATAAACATAATCCTATATTTAATATAACTATTAAAGGAGATAATAAAAGAATTCATATTCACGCATTTGATTTTGCTTCACTAGGAATAAATTCAAAAATTCATAATTTGACTATTGACTCTACAAATGTAGACTTAGAAAGTCCAATGATTTGCGTTGGTGGTTATATAGATAATGTAAGTTTAAAATGTGATTTAAATTACTTTACTTCGTTATTTTTATCTGGTGATGTTATAAAACACAATTTATTAAAGGGCTCTAATTTAACTATTAGTTATACATCTGAAAAAGAATTACTTTTATTTTTAAACGATATAAAAAAAGTAGCGGATTTACTTAAGAAAAATGCTTTAAAAGGTAATCATATCTATTTTGGTTATAAAAAAACAGCTTATAATTGTGTATCTTTAGATAATAAGGATTATAATTTTGAGGCAAATAATCTATTTGAACAAATAGGATTAGCTGACATTACTTTAGATGGACCTGAAATAAACATAGAAAAAGTTGAGAAAATAGTTGGCATTAATTTTAATCTTATTCATACTCCTGATGATGAACCACAAAAAGAAATCTCTAACGTAAATGATGAACAAGTTCTTTCAAAAGAAGCAGAGCATATACTTGATTTAGCTAAAGAAATAATAAGTATTGATTACATTGGAATTGATAAAGAAAATGTTCATAAAAATGTGGATGAAATAATTGATGAGTATAATAACCTTTATTCTAAAGAAACAAAAGGTTTATCATTATCCACGAATAGTGCTTTGTATACAAACACAGTTATTAAACTAGAAAACTTAAGAGATACTTTATACCACAATTTTGAAAAAAATGTTGATTATTATGATATATTAGATTTAATTTCTAATTTGATTAAAAAACTTAATGATGAAGAATTAGAATTAAATTATGAAATTCTAAATGATATTAACACATTAAATATTATTTTAAAATATAGTGAAGATAATCAAACTAAAATAGAAATTATTACTTATTTAGAAAGTGAAAGAAAGTCTATAACTGATTATTTATGTAATAAGAAAGAAATTGATTATAAAAATATTAATGAATTTGTTAAAAAGTTTAGATTATTTTTAATGCCAATTCTTACAAAAGTAAGTGGTAATGTATCAAAAATAGATGTAATTGAGCAAATTAAAAATTATGCTTTAAATGAAATGAATAATAAATCTTTAGAAAATAAAAATAATTATATAAGGGTTATATTAACTGAAATATCTAAAGTTAAAGAAGATATACTTAAACTTGATAGTAGTTATACTTTCGAAGATATTAACTATTCATCCTTTAATACAGGAAATGAAATAATTGATTATTTAGATAGTTTATTTATAAAGTACTATGGAATATATTTAAGACTTTATGATGAAAAACAAAAACAAAATGTTTATAAGAAAAATTTAATTCCTAAAATATATTAAGTAGTTGCTTGCAAAGTAACTACTTTTTTAATATAATTATTATAGTAAAGGGTGTAAGATATGGGTAGAGTATATATGACATTTTTAAGCAAAATAGATGTGCAGACTCCTTCGATGTTAAATATTTTAAGAAAAAAGGGACTTATTGCAACTCCAACTGATTTTGTTAAGTATTTATATGGTAATTATTCATATTTAATTGCTAATGAACCTTTATATAAGAAACAATTTTTAACTACTTTTGATAAATCGTATCCAGATGGTATTAAAAACTATTTTGGAATAAGACCACTTATTGATACAAATAATATGCAAAGTTTCATAGAAAAAAATGCTACCTTTATTAATGGTAATGAAATTAAATTAGGTAGTTACCCAACAACTATAATTAGAGATGAAGCATTAATTCAAAAATTAAGTAATGCATATAAAGAAAATAAGTTAAATGATAAAAAGTATCATATACCAATAGGAGATAAAATAATAGAGTGTAATTCAATTACTTTAGATGGCGAAGATTATGTTTATATTAAAGAAAATGGTTTATATGTTAAAGTAACACCACTTAATTGGTTTTATGATGAAGTATCTCACAGTTTAGTTTGCAAAGACATTATTGCAGGTTTTTCGATAAAACTTTCTGATAGAGCTTTTGAAAAATATGGTTACAACTTTTTAAATAAATATTTATTAAGGGATGTACTTCAAGATAAAATAATTAGAATTACTGAACCAGTTGATTTAGTTAATCAAAAGTATTTAGATGAATTACAACGAATTTATTTTCCTTTTAACTCTGACTTTGAGGTAAGTAATGAAGGAAAACTTTATTTTCACGATGAGAGAGAATACAATATTAACATCGATGAAAGTATAAAAAAAATAGCTACAAATATGTTAAGTGAATTAACCGAAAATAGTTTTATAACTAATCCAGTATTCAATATTAATATAAAAGGAGACAAAAAAATAGTTTTTGCTGATGCATTTAATTTTTCCTCTTTAGGTGTTAATGCTAAAATTAAAAATTTGAATATTGAAGGTAATAATTTTAAAGCGCTTGATAGATTTTTATTTGTTGGTAGTCCGATTGAAAATGTATCTATGCATTGTGATTTGAATATTTTTACAAGCCTTTATTTATGTGGTAAACATTTAGCTCGAAATTGTTTAAAAGGTTCTAATTTAACTATTAATTATAAAAATGAAAAAGAACTTATAGCTTTTTTGAATGATATACAAAGATTTATAAACTTATTTGCTAAAGCTGTTGAAAAGAGAAATGGAATAGATTTTACATATAAACATGTTCTTTATAAACCTTATTTTTTTGAACAAAAAGATTATGATATTAATGCTCAAACATTATTTTCTAGAATAGGATTAAAAAGTATTAAGCTAGTTGGACCAAGTATAAATAAAGAAAAAATTGCCAATATTCTTGGAGATGATAACATTAAATATAACTTTACTGATGTCAAAGAAGATACTGAAAAACAAATCGAAGAGTCCAAAAATATAGGAGAAAAACCAAAACTTTCTAAAGAAGCTGAGCATATTTTAGATCTTGCTAGAGAAATAATAAGTATTGACTATATAGGTCTTGATAAAGAAAACGTTCGTAAAAATGTTGATACAATCGTTATTGAATATAATAATGGACTTTGTAAAAAAGAAACTGGTTTATCTTTATCTACAAATAATGGAGTATATACAAATGCTGTTATTAAACTAGAAAATTTAAGAGATATTTTATATCATAACTTTGAAAAAAATATGGATTATTATGATATATTAGATTTAATTTCTAATATGATTAAAAAACTAAATAATGAAGAAGTTAAAATAGATTATGAAATTTTAAATGATTTAGATACCCTAAATACTATATTAAAATATAGTAAAGATGAGCAAACTAAAGAAGAAATTATTACTTATTTAGAAAATGAAAAACAATCTATTATTGATTATTTATCTAATAAAAGTGATATTGACTATAAAAATACAAATGAATTCATTAAAAAAATTAGATTATTCTTAGTACCAATTCTTACAAAAGTATCTGGTAATGTATCTAAAATAGATGTGATGGAGCAAATAAAAGATTATGCTTTATCTGAGATGAATAATAAAATAGAAAAGAATTCTGATGGTTATATAAAATTGATTTTAAGTGAAATAGACAAAATTAAAAAAGATATTTTATCACTTGATAGTAACTATACTTTTGAAGATCTAGATTACTTTTCATTTAAAAATGGTAAAGAAATAATTGATTATTTAAATCAAAAGTATATGGAATATTATAGAGTATATTTAGATCTTATTGAAAATAAGGTTAATGAAGAAAATTATGAAAATAGTAAAGTACCTTTAAGTTATTAGGGTGCTTTTTTAAGAAAGGATTATTATGGATGAATATTTAAAATTAATTGTAAGACTTCAGGCACTTAGTCAAAATGGTCTTGCTTATGTGAATAATGAATTTGATAAAGAAAGATATGAAGAAATAAGAGATATTGCTTGTCAACTTATGAAATATAAAACTGATTTACCCTTTGAAAAAATCAAAGATTTATTTGGCAGTGAACAAGGTTATCAAACGCCAAAAATAGATACAAGAGCCGCTATTTTTAAAGATAATAAAATACTACTTGTACACGAAAATAATGATACTTGGGCTCTTCCTGGTGGTTGGTGTGATACTTTAGAAAGTATAAAATCAAATACAATTAAAGAAGTAAATGAGGAAACTGGACTTGATGTTGATGCAATAAAGTTAATAGCAGTTCAAGATAGAAATAAACATAATACACCAATTTATGCTTATGGAATATGTAAAGTCTTTGTACTATGTAAAGTAGTAGGAGGCTCATTTAAGAAAAATAATGAAACAATAGAAACTAATTATTTTTCTTTAGAGGATATTCCTAAAAATCTAGCTAATGAAAAAACTTCTTTAGAGCAAATTAAACTATGTTTTAAGGCAAACAATAATCCAAATTTTGAAACATATTTTGATTAATATTCTGCATAAAAATAAATATATTTAAATAGGTGATGATATGTTTTATAAACTAATTCATACACGTATTAGATATATTTTTTTATTTGTATTTATAGTTCTTTTATGTGTAATAATAAAAGTATTTTATATTGAGGTAATAAGTTATAATAAACTAAAAAATTTATCAGATAATTTATATTCAAGAAATCTTCCTATTAAAGCTGATAGGGGTAAAATAGTAGATAGAAATGGTTTAGTTCTTGCAGATAATATTACAACAACTTCACTTGTATTAGTGCCAAGACAAATTAAAGATAAAGAAAAAGTAGCTAAAGATTTATCTGATATTTTGGGTACTTCTTATGAAGATATGCTTGCTCATGTAAGTAAGAAAACCTCAATTGAAAGAGTTCATCCTGAGGGAAGAAGACTTTCTTATGAAACCTCAGATAAAATAAATGCTTTAAATTATGATGGAGTATATCTTTTAAAGGAAAGTAAAAGGTATTATCCATATAAAGAACTTTTATCTCATACCTTAGGTTATGTTGGTATAGATAATCAAGGTTTAAGTGGACTTGAACTTATTTATGATGAATATTTAAAAGGTGAAGATGGCTCTATTAAATATTTTTCGGATGGTAAAGGAAATCGTCTTGAAATGGCTCAGGTTTATGAAAATCCAACTGATGGGATAACTATAGGCTTAACTATTGATTTAAATTTGCAAAAAGCAGTTGAGGGTGCCCTTGATGAAATAGTTTCTAAATATACTCCAGAACATGCTTTAATACTTGCAATGGATCCCCAAAGTGGAGAAATACTTGCTATGGGTTCAAGACCAGGATTTGATCCAAATAATTATAAAGATTATGATACCCAAACTATTAATAGAAATCTTCCTATTTGGATGACTTATGAACCAGGTTCAACTTTTAAAATAATTACACTTGCCTCTTCGATTGAGGAAAAAACTATTGATTTATTCAAAGATACTTTTACTGATAGTGGTTCAATTAATGTTGATGGTGCAACACTACACTGTTGGAAACATGGGGGTCATGGAACGCAAACTTATCTTGAGGTAGTGGAAAATTCTTGCAACCCGGGATTTGTATCAATGGGTCAAAAACTTGGTACACAAAAACTTATGAGTTATATAAAAAGTTTTGGTTTTGGTCAAAAAACAGGAATAGATTTAAATGGTGAAAGTAATGGAATACTTTTTAATATAAATAAAATGGGTCCAGTGGAAACTGCAACAACAGCATTTGGACAAGGAATAAGTGTGACTCCAATACAACAAATAACCGCAGTTAGTGCAGTCGTAAATGGAGGGAATTTATATAAACCTTACATAGTTAAAAGTTTAATGAATGAAAGTGGTGCACTTCTTGATTATAATGAAAAAGTATTAGTAAAAAAAGTTATTAGTAAGGATACTTCCTCGCTTGTTAGATTTACTTTAGAAAGTGTTGTTGCTAATGGTACAGGAAGAAATGCATATATTGAAAATTATCGTGTTGGTGGTAAAACAGGTACTGCTCAAAAAGTTGTTGATGGAAAATATTCATCCTCAAGTTATATTTTATCTTTTGTTGGTTTTATGCCCGCGGATAATCCTAAAATTGTTATATATGTTGCAATTGATGGTGCTAAAAATGTAACTCAATATGGTGGTACTGCCTCTGCTCCAGTTGCTAAAAGTATTCTTACAAGTGCAATAGATATTTTAGGTATAAAGCCCTCAAAAGAGGGAATGCCTAAAGAGTATAATTATTTAGATAAAAAATATACCTATGTTCCTGATGTTACAGGAATGAGTCTTGAGGATGCTAAAAAAACTTTAAAAGGATTTAAAATTGAACTTTCTGGTAATGGTGAAAAAGTATTTTATCAATCACCTGAAGAAGGTACTTATATAGAGGAGGGTTCAACTGTAATGTTAATGCTTAAATAAACTTTATTAAGAAGTGTTCTATTTACTTTTAAAATTCATATAATTTAATGAGGAAAAATATGATTTTAACTAAAACTATTTTATGTTTAATATTAGGTTTTTTATCTTCATTAGTATTAGGTTTTTTAGTAGTACCATTTTTTAAGAAATGTCATATGTATCAAAGTATATCAAAAACAATTTCTAAAAGACATCTTTTAAAAGAGGGGACTCCCACGATGGGGGGAGTTATTTTCATAATTAGTACTTTATTTATAATTATTTTTTTATTTTTAAATAAGAATATTCATTTTAATTTAAATTTATTTATAATATTATGCGTATTTATTTTGTATGCATTTCTTGGATTTATTGATGATCTTCTTAAAATAAGGTTTCATAACAATAAAGGCCTATCAATAATTTTAAAGTTTTTTATTCAAGTTATTATTGGAATATTTTTCTTTGTTTTATTTTTAATTTCAGGAAATAATACAGTTCTTAATTTTTATTTATTTTCAATAGATTTAAAATATTTATATGGTCTTTTAATTCTATTTATGCTTGTTGGCAGTTCTAATGCAGTTAATATAACAGACGGTCTTGATGGCCTTGCTGCCGGATTATGCACGATATCATTTATTTCTTATGGAATAATTGCCTTTAATAGTCCATTTATTTTGGGTTATGAAGAAATAGGTATTTTTTGTTTTACTTTGGCAGGAGCTTTAATAGGATTTTTATTTTTTAATTTTTATCCTGCCAAAATATTTATGGGTGATTTAGGTTCTCTTTCTTTAGGAGCCACACTTGCATCGGTATCTATTTTGCTTAAATGTGAACTTTCCCTTGTTATAATTGGTTTAGTTTTTATTATTGAAACTCTTTCAAGTTTTATTCAAATTATTTCTATAAGATATTTTAATAAAAAAATATTTTTAAAAAGTCCACTTCATCATCATTTTGAGATGCTAGGTTTTAAAGAAACAGATATTATAAAACTATTTTATTTAGTATCTTTAGTATGCTCTTTAATAACTCTTATTTATATATTAGTTCATTAATAATAATTTAATAAGTTTTTTAACTTGCATAAATGTATATTGTAGTGATATATTATAAATAGGTGAACGTGAAGGAAGTTCACGTTACCTAATTGGTTAAACTAGATAACGCTATTCAAGAAAGCAAAGCTATAATAAACTCTTTAATGAGCTCATATAACTTTACTAAAACTTGA
>OIZX01000771.1_pt1 | contig 19582 bp, 30 predicted proteins | sample 1588621 | NCBI WGS metagenome assembly OIZX01 (sample SAMN03283276) | human gut metagenome | biome: human-associated habitat; material: feces | host: Homo sapiens | place: Peru | collected 2012 | reverse complement strand
ATCCGAACCCATCTCCGATTAAGAAGATTTGGTTCGGATTATATTGGTTTGGTGCGCGAGGCGGGACTTGAATTAGCGACGGCGTGTAAAATGGTGTAAAGGCGCGTCTAAAAAGTGTAGTGTTTTCAAGGCTTTCAAGGCTTGCGCGTAAAATGCCGTAAAACTCTGAAAAAGCTGTAAGGGGAAAACATAGGGGAAAAAAGTAGGCGGTTTCGGAAAAGAAAGAGGCTCCAAAACGGAGCCTCTTTGTACCGGCGCGGAACATCACAATTTACTTTGCAACGATCTCCAGATAAAAGCATACCCTGCCGGTATATGTATCTGCAATCAGGCCGTCCCTGTCCACAACGTCAAAACTCAGAGTACCGTACTCAATCGGGAAATTGCTTTCACTGTCAAAGACCGCCACCTTTGGGAATGACTCCGACGCGATATTCTCAAAGGAACCGTCGGCATTGTAGCGGATCACCTTTGCCAATGCGTCAGGCTGTCCCTTTGTCCCGCTCAGGTGGAGAAAGCCGTCATTGCCGAACGATTTTCCACCGTCAATGTAGACGTTCAGAACATAGCCGTCAGGAAGATTGTTCTCCGTCAGGTGAATCGGCAAAGCTGTACCGTCAGTGTCAAGATCCTTTCTGCTTGGTATGGCGATTTCATAAGCGGGAAGACTTGGGCTGCGATCCACGGAACCGCCGCCGGAATTATTATCGGAATCCGGCGCGGAATCTGGCTCGCCTTGCTGCGTGAATGTTATCACGCTCTCAATCTCACTTCCAGCGGCGTAAGCTGTGACGCTGCCGGCGACACACAGACAGAGAAGCATACACAAAAGAGCTGCGAATTTTGCTTTCATTCATTCTACCTCCAAATTGACGGCGACCTCTGCGCCGTTTAATTCCTGCTGACTGTATAAGTCATAGCAGGAGTATTGCAGGATTGCCCCGGTATAGCTTCCGCGCGAAAGCGGCTTTGCTATGGTTATGTTCTCTATCTTCGTATTCGGAGCTATCCTGTCGGATGAATAGAGCGTTTCCCCGTCGAGTAAAAGGGAAAACTCCATAAAGCACCTGTTGCTTTTCGGATTATAGAAATAGACTTCCTGTTCCGTCTGTCCCACCTTTAGGCTGATTTCGTCATACCCCGGCAAGGCGATACTTGGAGCCGCTGGGGAAAGGTCGTCGCTTTCGGCTACTGTCCTGCTGCTTGTCAGTCCTACTCTCGCCCCGATAAAGGACAGAGCAAAGACCGCGACGGCGGCAAGCAGCAGAAATGCTATGCGCGTGATCTTTTTCTTTATCATGGTCAATCCTCCTCTGCGCCGGTACAGGAACAGCATACTGACACGGCGGCAAAACGTACAGGCAAAGCAGGTGGGTAACTGTCACACATTCTGACATGCCGGATCCGCTGGCTGCCGTCGGAAAGCGTGTTACTGTCCGCCACCCTTTTTCCATCGCCTGATTGTAGAATCATCGGCGGGGCATGAGTTGACCGCGCCGGAGATTGTCCCCGCTATGAGCTGCGCGGCATAGTGCTTCTGCGGCTGGATACTGTCAGGGGCTTCGCGGTGGAGACGGCGGCACTGAGCGCACCATAGGCGGCGGAGCAGATAGGCAACCGACCGCCCCATGTCATCCAGAACCACGCGACGGCGACGGTCATAGCCGCACAGATAGCCGCCGCATACAGGGCAACGCGGACGGTCGAGGTTATAGATCACCCGCGTACCGTCCGCCTGTTCTTCCTCCCGGTACCGCTTCACAATCAGCATAATGTGAAGCTCTGGTCTTCGGTGTTTGCCTATAAAAATAGACCGCCCTACTTATGCAGGACGGTCAAGCCTCTCCATTTTCCATGTTCAGGAGGGCATACATTATCATTTGATTTATCAATTCATTTCTGCTGATACCAATTTCTGCAGCCTTTTGGTCAATTTCTTCAAGTGTGCTGATTGCGAGCCGGAGAGAAATAACCTCTTTTTCAGGCTTTCGCGGTGTAAACTTTGCCAATATAACCGCCTCCTCTCTTGTAAAAGTATATTCGATATGCTATGCTTAGAACATATTTAATATTTAACATCTATTATTGAATACTAACATTGTTTTACAAAATGGAGGATCAAAAAATGTCGGCAAAGAATATGGTTATTGCAGGTGATTACATCGGCCTTATTACATTTAAGGGCGACAAAAAAGGCTTCTCATTACCGAGAACAAATTCTTCGGCGCAAAGAAAACCTTCATCAACAAGACTACCGTAGACCACTACGAGCTGGTCATGCAGGAGGGCAGTTCCAGCATGGGCAGTGGTGTGGCCCGTGGTGCTGTTGGCGCAGCACTTTTCGGCGGAGTCGGCGCTATCGCCGGCGCAAACTCTGCCAAGAAAAATAGCGATTACACGGTTTCCATAGTATTCAAAGACGGTACAAAAGCCCTATGTGAGTTGGATAACGCAATGTATAAATCCCTTGTTACTGTTTTATATTGACAAGTCAGCCCGTCAGCAGCATTGATCCGCTGACGGGCTGATTTGTTACGCACCACGTTTCAACTTTTCAATTTCGTCCTGCATCTCACGAACGCGATTTACTGCATAGACAGCATTACACACCTCGATATGGCCGTTCAGTTCGTCGATGTCTGCCCGTGCTTGCAAAAACTGCTCCCACAGCAGATAAATCAAGTTGTGAAGTCGAATCACTTTTTCGCCTGCGTCTGCTGGTGCTGCATCGAGCATAGCGGTTTCAATGGAATACATCAGACTGTCGAGCTGATCCATCTTCATAATGATGTCTTCTAAAGTTTTCATGTAAGAGTCACCATAGCCTTTCTCGTATCGCCTTACCCTATTTTTATCTTGACAGCGGCGTCTCTGTCGTGTACGCTAATCACAGGTAAGCGGCTTCCGGAACCGAGTATCTATATTCCTGAGAGTTCTTCTAAAATTTCCCGTAGAGGGAGCCTTTGCAGCTTGGCCCGCTGCAAAGGCTCTCTTTGCTTATGCCACACAAAACCGGCGTGTTGTGGTCTGCTTGGTAAACCGCTCTGCCACATCGGGGAGACTCTTTTTCAGAGCCACCGTATCCAGTCGGGAGGAAGTTACCTGCTTCCATGTAATCCGATACTCGCCGGCGCGAACTTCCTCAGCATCACCCATAGCGGCCTTGATTGCATCCTTGAGGACTTCTGCCTCCGCTGTCGCTTCTTCAATAAGGCTCTGAAGCTGGCGCAGCTCACGGGCCTTGCTTTCCATTTCGTTAATGCTCATATTGTTAACCTCCGTCATTTTTTACAGGAGAGATCAAGCGTCCGGCGGCTCTGAGTATCTATCCCTTTGGGAATTTCTATCAATCTTCTCCGTTCCGGCTCTCATGTTGTCGCGTTGGCTATCGACCTTCGCTTGATCTCTTGTCCCTTTCGATGATACTAATATAGCACTATTTACGGGAATAGTCCATTGGCAATATAAACATATTTACGGGAATATATTTGTTACTTTTTATATTGACGGGAATATATAAAGTGGATATAATAGAACCAGATTATCCAACTGGTTAAGGAGGCGTAACCACATGGCTGTTTCAAAAGCACAGCAGAAAGCTGTTCATAAGTATGTAAAAGCAAACTATGACCGTTTTGAACTGACACTTCCGAAAGGTCAAAAAGAAGAAGTAAAGAATTTTGCCGCCGCTCAGGGGGAAAGCGTTAATGCGTTCATTGCCCGTCTGATTGAGGAGGCCATGAAAAAGGAGGGCGTTTCTGTATGAGCAACCGTGAGAGAATCATCAGCCTTTTAGACAATGTCCCTGATTACAAAATGGGCTATATTTTGGCGTATGTACAGGGAATCACCGCCGATGAAGAGGCAGACGACGCATTTTGTCAGCGTATGATTGAAAATTATGAAAACGACCCCGATCCCGAAAAGGATAAGACTTACACCCTTGAGGAATGCAAGCGGGAATGGGGGCTTGCTTGATGTATCAAATTGTCATCAAGAAGAAAGCGAAAAAATTCATTGACCGTTTACCGCTCAATGAGAAAAAGCGTGTTGTCGCGGCAATCGAGCGATTGCCAAACGGAGAGGACATTAAAAAGCTCAAGGGTCACGCTGATCTGCTTCGCCTGCGCGTCGGGGAGTACAGGATCATTTACACCGTGGATCATGGGGAGCTTATTGTCATGGTCATTGACGCAGACAACAGAGGACAGATTTATAACCGATATTGACAGACAGAGGCCGCAAGGGAAATTTCCCCTGCGGCCTCTGAGCTTGTTCTATATCCCGCGGACAATCCGATGGATTATCCACGGGACTGTCCAATATTTTAATCCGGCTATTGGCGTCGCTTAATCATTTTTTCTCGTGCTGCACTTGCGCTTTCCGAGCCGGACTGAATGCCGTGCCGCGCAAGCATTTCTTGTCTGGATTTTTCAGCGCCAAACAAAGCCCGCGCAGCATCGTTTGGTGTCACTGGCGTCTGCTGTGCGCCTCTTGTCATACGCTGATAGGCTTGTTTTGGTGTGACATATCTGATTTTGTCATTGCGTTTCATTCTGGACACCTCCTAAAATCTCGCTAAAGCGTCAGGAAAGCCCGCGCAGTACATAGGGAGTACTTTACCATCCCGCCGCTCTGCGTCGCTTCTGCGGCTTCTCAGCGGTTTTCTTGTTTACGCTTCTTTTCGCCCAGTCCATAATCATTTACAAGGCTTGCACCGGTTGCCGCATTAAATTTCTCAATCATGCGGTCAAGACAATCGCAAAAAGTCTTGTCATGCTCGCCGCCGACCGCCACATGGGCGAGTTCGTGCAGGAAAAGCAGTTGAAAATACGTTGGATATGCTATTGCCCATCGTGCAATCCCTATTGCGTACAAAGTCCCTGCGTAGTTGGTCACGTCTTTCCAGCAAATGGCGTCATTTGGATTGCCTTTCTGCTGATTGTATAGATAAAGCAAGCGAAGTCCATACCGATACAGCAGTTCTGGAAAAAGAACAGGCATATCTTTCAGAAGTTTCCGAATTATTTTGCGTTCGGCCTGCGTCGGATAGTAAATTTGCTCGCCTTGCCGCATTATCCATTGACGGATACGATGTTGCTGATACTCGAAATCAGTCATACGGGCTTTTCCTCCTGATCTCGCGGTATGGCAAAAACAAACACGTCATCCCCCTCATGTCCTGCCAATGGGACAACAGAGCCGTCAGGTAACTGGACGGCGTTCAATGCCCCGCGCCCATCCCACGGGAGGACAATTTGAACAGTATCATCCAACGCATCTTGACTGTTTTCCGTTGCATGGCTTTGTGTCTCTCTCAATACAGGCGGGGCCGACTGCGCTCCTGCAGATTTCAGCAACAAATCAACAGCTCGCAGACGAGCGGAAACGCCAATATCCGCATTCTGTGCAAGGTCTGACAGCAACGCTCGCGCACGTGTAATGGATAAAATACGCGCGTCCGCCGCCTGTTCCTGCCGCTCTCGGATATATGCAGCGACTTCAACATTTTTCAACAGGCGTTGCCCCTGTGATCCTGCTGTTTTCTGACTGTAGCCTGCCGCTATCGCCGCCCGCGTCGCATTTGGATTTTCGAGGTAAGCATCCGCGAATCGCTGTTGACGCTCATTCATTTTCTCGCGTAGCTGTCACGTGCTCAGCGATGGACACAAGGGCGCGGCCCTCTGCAAGCCGATATTCAATCTTGGTAAGCTGCTTTTCGACGGCTTGTACTGCACTCTCAATCCGTGCTCGCTGTTGTTTGACGGAATCCACCGCATCATGAGCAACGCGCAGCGCCTCATGTGCTCCTGACAGTTCATCTGCATTGAGCTTATAGCCGTTCCGTGCCGCAACTCCGACTTCACGGATTGTGCTGTGTAGGCAAAGCATCGTATCGTCAAGATCCTGCGCCGAATCCTTCAAAACTGCCGCTGCGTGGTTTATTTCGCGTACAACATCCAATTCATTACCGTTCTTCATTGCGCGGCCCCCTTCTGCATCCTGTCAAATTCGTCTGTTTTACCCACAATCCATCTCTCCATGATGTCAATATCGACCTTGCCAAGTGTCTCCCCGCGTAACTTTTCAAGCTCTGCTTTGGCGTCGGCAAGGGCTGCCCTTAATGATTCCCGCGTCCTGCGGAGATCTGTGACCGCCTGCATCCCGGTCCGCGTCACCGCATCAAAAGTAGCGCGTTCATCTGTCGTCGGCTCATACGTAGCAGAACTAAGCGATTCAAACTCACGTTGGGAGAGATTTCGTACTGTTACGTTCCGGCTGCTATCCGCAATTATGGTCTGCAGCTCCATCTGGCGTGCCTCTGCCCGCTGTTTTTCAGCACAGATACGTCCGCGTACTGCTTCCAAAATCACCTGTTGTTCTCTGTGCGCATCTGTGATTGCCTGCACCGTCGCGTGAAAGTCTGTCGCGAGCGTCAGAACGGCGGTTATTTTTTCACTATCAATCATTTGTTTTCCTCCTTACCGTCAAGTAAATGCACAAGTTCGTACTGCAGTTCAACCAATCGGCGGTTGACTTTATCGGCATAATCTGTGATTTTACGCATTTCCAGCGTAAGCGCATCCAATGTGTTCAGCGCCGCATAGAGCCGTTCTGTTTTTGTACCTGTGCTATTGCTCATTTTCCTGTATTCCTTTCTTTAGCTGATTTCCTGTTGCAAATTATTCGTTACAAGAATTTCCTGCAAATTCTCAAGTGCGGTCTTGTGGATTTTGTATAGCCGTTTCATATAGGCATCTTCGCGCTCTGTGAGGTCTTCCATGTCCCCGAAAAATAGAAATAAGACGTCTTTCCATGCCATAAGGTCAAGATAGCGGCATTGCAGGATTGATCGACACTCCGCACCGTGTTTGCCTTCGATTTGCCTTATCGCTCCATCAATTTCGGCATATAGAGCCGCCGCATCCTGTGCTTTTTCATCGGCCTCGCGGTCGAGGGCATCCACTGCGCCGATGATTCCGCCGAGTTTGTCACTATCGAATCCCGGCGCTCTTGGCATTCTGTCCAGAATGGGGGAGGCAGGAGAGGACGCTCTGTCTCTGATTGCATCGGCCCGCGCTCTGAGTAAAGCAACCTCCCTCGCAGCGTCGGCGTAGCGGGATAGCCACTCTTTTACAGCATGATCCGTTAACAATGTCCCGCCTCCCTCGCTCGTTTCCTTGCAACGTTTTGTTGTAGCTGCCGTTGCAGTTGTGTTGTAGTTGGAGTTGCCGTTGTAGTTGGTCACAGCAGTCAACAAGTGTCAACCGCTGTTGTCATCCTGTGATTCACACCACTCCGCAAATGATAACGGATCTCTGCCACCTTCACGACACTTCGCCGCATATCCGGCATAGCGCCGCTTTGCGGAGTTTGTGGCGCTCACAGTGGCATAGCGTTCTCCGTCTGCATCAAGGCGGGCTTGTACCATCGGCCACACCATGCGGAGCGCGGTATCATTAAACTCTGGCTTTGTGTTATCCCTCGCGTACAGCAAGGCCGCTCGCAAAAACTGCCCGACTTGCTGGTCTGTCATTTCCGCAAGGGCAGGAATGATTTCAAAATAGATCATCACCCCCGGCCGCTGCTTTTTCCGATCTCGCACACCGCATCACCCGCCAATCTCCCACCCTGCTTCGATTGCCTCTTGTGCGGCGCGGATTACCGCAAGCGTTGCGTTAACGTGCGCAGTCATCATAGCAACCCATCGGTGCAACTCCTGTGTATTGCTGGGACGATAATACCCACCGCCACTTAGTGCCGCCGAGGACAAAATCAGCAACCCCGCTTTCCTTTCCTCTGCGATTTTGCGACGGAGTTTGCGATCTGCTAAACCTGTGATCTGGATAAGCTGCCGGCGGCTTATGGCGTACTCTGCCCCAGTAGGCAAGAGATCATAGACACTTGCCCGCTCGTCATGAGTCGTGTTATACTGTGTGTGGGACTGTTGGCCTCCCCGGTCACATCCCGCTGCCTGCTTCGCCGCACCACCGGCGGAGCGGGCTATTTTACTGTTCTCCTGCACTTTTTTCACCCCCTGCCTGTGTAGCTACCCACTCACGCAACCCATCGACCGAAACGAGTGTGCGTCCACCAACCTTAAAGGCAGGAAAGTCGCGCTTGTGGAGAAGCGCATATACGGTTGGGCGGGAAACACCGAGCGCGGCGGCGGTTTCTGCTACCGACAATGTTACTCTATCAATCGTTTCCATCAGCCTACACCCCCCTTGCGTTCAGCAAGTTCCGCAATTACTTTCAGAATGTGATTACGCTGCTCGCTTGGCAGTTCGCGGCGGAGTTTTCGAGAAAAGGTACTGTCGGTCATGCCGCAAGCCTCCGCTATTTCCCACAATTTCAGGTCATTCTTTGCAGCCTCGCGCCTAATTTCCATGTTTTCCACTTCCGTCACCTCACTTTTTCTTTGTTTTGTTGTCGTTGTTCTTGACAATCCCATTATATCTTGTATAATAGAAATATCAATTCTTAATAGATTCCGTTATGAGGTGAAAATATGGCGCGAGAAGAAAGGATATTTCCCATTGAGACAATGGGAGGACGTCTGCAAAGCCTGAGAAAATCGAAAGGATATGACAGAGTAGCGTTTCATACTCTTGTGTGTCCCGATGTTCCTCTTGAGAAAGATAGCCGGCAAAAAACCGTGCATAACTGGGAATCTGGAAAGACAAGCCCTGATTACGACACTCTAAAAAGAATGTGTCGCATTTTAGACTGCGACACAGATTATTTGCTTTGTATGCAGGAATCTCCAAGAAAGGAAACGGCAGATATTTCGTCAGCGACGGGGCTTTCCGAAAAAGCGGCCGACTATCTTCGTACATTAAAAAACGAACCATATAAAACCGAGATATTGAACGGGCTGATTTTGAGCGAACATTTTTCTGCCATGCTGGAACAGCTCGAATCAGCCATAGAATGCAGAGAGCCTGCCCACGCTAAATTTGTCAAAAAATATGCTGACGACGTACAAAAAATCATAAACGAGTTAGAAACATGGAGTGGGCAAAAAATCACGGAGTCTTATATTCCGAATCGTGAACTTACCTTAGACAGCAAGCGATTTGATGAAGCTCTATCTACACTTTCTGTCCTTGCTCCCAATATGACCGCAATCTCAAGAGAGGACGCAATAAAACTCCATTTACAGGAAGCACAATACTCATTCCGCCGAGCCGCTGAAGAAGTTATATAAACGAAAACCGCCCCCGGCGCTACCAACACCGAGGACGGTTATAAGGGGCAGTAAACTTGCACGGCCTACTGCCCCTATATCTTAGCATGATATAGGAGGAAAATGCAATGCCGAGACAGAAAAATACCCGCGCCGCACAGGGAGCGGGCAACATCCGCAAGAAAACAGTCGTGCGGAACGGGAAAGAATATACCTTCTGGGAGGCGCGTGTCACCGTTGGGCGCGATCCCGGTACAGGAAAGCAGATACGGCGCAGCTTCTCAGGAAGGACGCAAAAAGAGGTGCGCGAGAAGTTGCAAGCCGCCGCTGCCGCTGTCAATACTGGGGACTATTTTGAGCCGTCAAAAATGACCGTCGGACAGTGGCTCGACACATGGGCTGCGGAGTATCTGAACAGTGTAAAGCCTCGCACGGTCGAAAGCTACAAAGCGAATATCAAGCAGCATATCAAGCCCGCTGTCGGTGCGCTGCGGCTCTCTGAGCTGACCGCCGTTGACGTGCAGCGGCTCTATAACAATCTGACCAATAAGCGCACCAACAAGCCATTGTCCGCAAAATCAAAGAAGAATGTTCACGGCACTCTGCACAAGGCTCTTGAAAAAGCCGTTTCGCTTGGATACATCCGGCACAACCCCGCTGACAAGCCCGACCTACCCAAAGTGCAGAAAGCGGAAATAAAGCCTCTCGCAGACGATGAAATGATCTCATTCCTCGACGTTGTCAAAGGCTGCGAGTATGAAACTGTATATGTCACCACACTGTTTACGGGAATGCGCGAGGGGGAGGTACTGGGGCTGACTTGGGATTGTATCGACTTCAAAGGTGGAACGATTACGATAAAGCAGCAGCTTCAGAAAGTCCGCGCCACCGGCGGCGAGTACATCCTTGCGCCGACCAAAAACGGGAAGACGCGCATCATCGCACCAGCAAGCTATGTCATGCAGATTTTGACCAATCAGCGGAAAACACAGTATGAGCAGCGCCTAAAGGCGGGGCCTGCGTGGAGCAACCCGCTCAACCTTGTATTTACAAATGCTTGCGGGCGGAACCTCTGCGCTCAGACTGTCTATCTGCATTTCAAAAAGCTGGCTGCGGCTGCCGGCGTTCCCGCCGCCCGTTTTCACGATCTGAGACACAGCTACGCAGTTGCCGCGCTGCGCTCCGGCGATGATATAAAAACCGTACAGGAGAATTTAGGACACCATACAGCGGCATTCACGTTGGACACTTACGCTCATGTAACCGAGAAAATGAGGCAGGAAAGCGCCCGCCGCATGGACCGCTTCATAGAGGGCATTCAGGCGGCAAAAAAGGCGTAAAAAACTCTGTAAGGGGAAAACATAGGGGAAAACACCTGTCCATAGACGCAACAAAACCCTTGAAAACGTAGTGTTTTCAAGGGTTTTCTGCTTGGTGCGCGAGGCGGGACTTGAACCCGCACGTCCGGAGTGGACACTAGAACCTGAATCTAGCGAGTCTGCCAATTCCACCACTCGCGCATTTGCAGTCTTTCAACTGCTCGGATATATTACCACAGATATTCCCGCTTGTCAAGCGGAAGGTGCAGAAAAGTTGTGAAAAACATACCGGCCGGCGATTCGTCGATGCGGCAGGCCGGCGCAGCAGCGTTCAAACAATCATGCAGATGCCAGCAATCGCGGCGCAGAGGGGGATGTAGAGCAGGAAGTGCAGGATGTGCGTCTTTTTGTTGTAGCCGAACATATGCGGTCCTACGACGCCCTTCAGTTCTGGGTAAAAATGCGGGAAAAAGTTTGAATGACAGAGCAGGAACCAGTCGAAGAAGAGGATGTCGTAGACCTCCATGCAGTAAAGCATGGCAAGGAACCGCCCGAAGAACCGGAAAAACCCGAAGCCGTTCCGCACCCCGTCCCATGCGGCGAGAACAGCCGCGGCCAGAAACAGCGAAATCGCGATTGCCTCGATGCACCAGCCGATGATGTGCGCCCCGCGGAACCGCTCCTTTTTATCCGGGATTGCGTCCAGATTTTCCTTCGGTGCGGAGGAGAAGAACCGCTTATCCTGAATAAACCCGACCCCGCCGTACAGAACAAGAAAATATGCGGCCATCAGCAGCAGCGCCGCAAGAATTGTTACCAGCATGTTGTTTCAGTCCTTCTGAAGGTTTCATGCAGATACTATCACAGAACCGATTTGTGCGCAAGAACAAAGGGCTGCCGCGTTTGCGGCAGCCCCCGGATTTCTTATCAGTCGCCCATCAGCAGGTCCATGACGTACATTTCGAGCTTTTCGAAGTTCTGCTCCTTGACGCATTCTGCCTGGAACGCATAGTCGAATCTCTTGACCTTGTCCAGCAGCTTCTCGAAGATCTTCTTGGAGTTGATGAGATGGCGGTAGCAGTCCTCGTCGGGCTGGGTGCGCATGGCCTTGACGTCGAGGCCGACGCATTCAAAGTTGCCGCGGTCGCCGAAGTTGTTTTCGTACAGGACCTTGACCTGATTGAACGCGTTGCGCAGGTTGTCGACGCCGAACGCCTTGTCCTGGTCGTAGCGGCAGCCGTTCTGGTCGTTCAGATGCACGCCCCACAGCTTGTTGAGCGCCAGCGCGAAGCCCATGTCGTTCGCGGGGTCGAGGCCGGCGAGGATGGAGTGTGCGGATTCGATGCACAGGCCGACGCGGATCGGGTCGACGGTGTATGCGCCGACGGCCAGTGCGTGACCGGCAGTGCCGCAGATGGAGCGGTCGATGGGCTCATTGGGCTTCGGCTCGACGAGAATGAGTGCGTCGTCGCGGTAGGTCAGGATGTCGTTGAACGCGTCGCGCAGCTGAAGGGTCATTTCAACGGGGTTCTTGCCCTCGGCGCAGAGCGTGCCCTCACGGGCCAGCCACAGCTGGATTTTCTTCGTGCCGAGCGCCTTGGCGATGTCGCAGGAGCGGCGTGCGCGCCACTGGGCAAACTCGCGGTCTTCCTTGCGGGAGGCGGTGAAGCCGCCGTCGTTCGTGCGCTTGTCAAACCACAGACGCGGCGCGACAAACTCTGCAAACAGGCCGTATTTGTCGAGCATCGCCTTGACGTCCTTTGCGTAGTCGACGATCTGCTTTTCGGTCATGTTGTTCATGTCGGGAACAGCGTCGTCGTCATGGAACTGCATACCGGCCAGACCGATCTCGGCGTACTTCTTCATTTTTTCTTCCAGCGGAATACTCTTGCGATGGCCGGGGCCAAAGGTTTCATTGCCCTCGTGGACGTTCCACGGGCCTGCGGTAAATCTGAATGTTGCCATGTCTGCATCCTCCTGTATCAATCGTCTGTGTTTCATACAAATATGTGCTTGAGGGGATGGCGGCTTTTCCCGAAAACCGCCTCCGGATAGCTCTATCATAGCGGAATGGGCCGCTTGTTCAATGTTAGACTTGCTTTTTTTATCCGACAATCTTGCGATTTAAAATTTTTCGGTAGACTTCAACAAATTCTCTTGCCGCAATTTGTCATGATTCACAAGGACTTTTTTGTCCAAAATATCCCCCTGGGGAGCTTGCGCGCAGTCTTTGGGCTTCTTATAATAAGCAAAAAGAAATTTGGAGGGCCAGACCATGCATATGGCAGACGCGCTTTTATCCCCGGCAGTCGCCGTTACGATGTACGCGGCTTCGGCAGCTGCGGCGGGCGTTTCGCTCGTGCAGCTGCGCAAGGAGGAGCTTGCCGCGCCGGAGACGGCAAAGAAGAAGCTTCCGACGATGGCGGTCATGTCCGCGCTCGTCTTCGCGGGCCAGATGATCAACTATACCATTCCCGGCACCGGCTCGTCCGGGCATCTGTGCGGCGGTATGCTGCTGTCCGCCATGCTGGGGCCGTGGGCGGGATTTTTGTCCATGATTGTCATTCTTGCCATTCAGGCGCTGTTCTTTGCCGACGGCGGGCTGCTCGCGCTGGGTGCGAACGTGTGGAACATGGCGTTCTACGGCTGCTTTGTGGGGTATTTCCTCATTTACCGGCCCCTGATGCGAGGCAAGCTGTCCGCGGGCAAGGCCCGGCTGCGTCTGACGCTTGCGTCGGTGCTCGGCTGCGTCGCGACGCTCCAGCTCGGTGCGTTCTCCGTCGTGCTGGAAACGACGCTCTCCGGCATTACGTCTCTGCCGCTCGGCGCGTTTGCGGCGCTGATGCAGCCCATCCATCTGGCGATTGGCCTGGTTGAGGGCCTGATTACGGCGGCGGTGCTGCTGTTCGTCTATCAGACGCGCCCTGAGCTTTTGCAGGACGCGGCAGGCTCCGGCGCGAAAAACCGCTGCTCGCGCAGGGCTGCGCTGGCGATTCTGGCGGCTGCCGCGCTCGTCATCGGCGGCGGACTGTCGCTGCTGGCAAGCTCCAGTCCGGATGGACTGGAATGGTCGCTGTTCGGCAATGAGGAGGCCGGGTATTCGGCCAACATGGGCCTTGACGAAGAACAATACGGCACGCAGAGCGCTGCTGCGGAAAAAGCGGCCGCTGTGCAGGAAAAAACGTCCTTCCTGCCGGATTACAGCTTTGCAAGCAGCGACAGCGCCGCAGGCACGTCCGTATCCGGTCTTGTCGGCTGCGTGATGGTCGCCGCACTTGCCGGTGTGATCTGCCTGGCAGGCAGTCTGGCGCGAAAAAAGAAAAAACAGGCGGCGGCTGGATAAGCCGCTTCGCGGCAAGCCGTCCGGCTTGCCGCACTTCGCATTTTTGAACCGGGAGGGATGGAGCGTGAACAGGGCGGAGCAGGCGGGGCTTGAGCTGCGCGAAATGGACGAGCTGGCGGCGCAGAATTCGCCTCTGCACCGGCTCAGCCCGCTTTCCAAGCTGTTCGTGACGGTTTTTTATATCGCCGTCACCGTGTCCTTCCCGAAATATGGCCTGACGCGGCTCGTCTGGATGGTGCTGTTCCCGGTGGCGGGCTATCAGCTCGCGCAGCTTCCGATGCGGCTTTGCTTTCAGAAGCTGCGCATGGTGCTGCCGCTCGTGTGCGCGGTCGGGCTTCTCAATCCGCTGTTTGACCGGCAGATCGTGGCGCAGCTCGGCGGGCTTGCCGTCTCCGGCGGCGTTCTATCCATGCTGACGCTGGTTTTAAAGGGTATTTTCTGCCTGCTCGCGTCGTTTTTGCTGATGGCCACGACCACGATTGAGGAGATCTGCCGCGCTCTGCGGCAGCTGCATGTGCCGAAGCTGCTGACAAATCTTCTGCTGCTGACGTTCCGGTACGTCGGGCTGCTTCTTTCCGAGGTCGCCGTGATGCAGCAGGCCTACAGCCTCCGTGCGCCGGGGCAGAAGGGGATTCATATTTCCGCGTGGGGGTCGTTCCTCGGTCAGCTGCTGCTGCGCAGCATGGACCGGGCGCAGGCGCTCTATGAGAGCATGGAGCTGCGCGGGTTCTGCGGCGAGTTCCCAGGCGCCGCGCATGGACGCGGCTCGGCAGCGTCGTGGCCGTATGCGCTGTTGTGCCCGGCGCTGATGCTGCTGGCACGGTATTTCGATCTGTCCGCGCTTCTGGGCGGACTGTTTTTCTGAGGCAGGAGGCGCTTATGCTGGTATTCGATCACGTCAGCGTGTTTTATGGCGGAACGCAGGTGCTGCGCGAGCTTTCGTTTTCCATTCAGGACGGCGAGCAGGTGGGCCTGATCGGCGCGAACGGCGCGGGAAAGTCCACACTGATGAAGGCCGCGCTCGGCCTCGTGCCGTATACGGGCAGCATCACCGTGGACGGCCTTCCCGTCACGCGGGAGAATCTGCCTGCCGTGCGGCGGAAGCTGGGCTATGTATTGCAGGACGCGGATAACCAGATGTTTATGCCGACGGTGCTGGACGATATGCTTTTCGGGCCGATGAACTACGGCCTGAGCCGGGCGGAGGCTGAGCGGCAGGCGGACGAAACGCTTGCCAGCCTGCACATGGAGCATCTGAAGCTGCGCCACAACCACAAAATGTCCGGCGGAGAAAAGCGCATGGCCGCCGTTGCGGCCATCCTCGCCATGAAGCCGGATACGCTTCTCATGGACGAGCCCTCCACCGCGCTCGACCCGCGCAACCGCCGCACACTGATAAACGTCCTGCGTACAAGGCCGGAGACGAAGCTCATCGCTTCGCATGATCTGGATCTGGTGCTGGAAACGTGCCGCCGGGTGCTTCTGGTCGCGGACGGCGCACTGGCGGCCGACGGCCCCGCGCGGGATATCCTGCGCGACAAAGCGCTTCTGGAGGCGAACGGGCTGGAGCTGCCGCTGTGCCTTGCGGGCGTCCCGGAATTCTGAATCTTGCATTCCCCGGAAGCATACAGTATAATGGAAGCGTCCGGAAAAAGGAAGAAATAAGAAGATTCAGAAAGGACTGTGTTGTTTATGAATCGTGCAGAATTAAAAGCCCGCGCAAGGGCGCAGCTCGGCGGCGGAATTTTTCAGAATCTCTGGATGATGGGTCTGGCCGTGTGCCTGCTGATCGGCCTGATGGAGTCGGCTGCCGCCGGGCTCATTCCCGGCATCGGCGCGCTGCTCGTGGTCGGCCCGCTGGAATACGGCATGGCGTATATCTTCCTCAAGCAGGCGCGTGACCATCAGCCCGTGCAGCTGGGCGATATGTTCCGCGGCTTTCAGGACGATTTCGGCGGAACGTTCCTGATTGGCCTCATGACGTGGCTCTTCACATTCCTGTGGTCGCTGCTGTTCGTCGTCCCCGGCATCGTCAAGGCGTATTCCTATTCCATGGCGTACTATATCAAGCTCGACCACCCCGATTACGGCTGGAAGGCCTGCATCGACGCGAGCCGTCAGCTGATGGACGGCCACAAGTGGGAGAAGTTCGTGCTCGATTTGAGCTTCCTCGGCTGGCTTATCGTCGGGTCCCTGTGCCTCAGCGTCGGCACGCTCTGGGTCACGCCGTACATGGAAGCGACAAACGCGCAGTTCTACGAATACGTCCGCACCTGCCCGTCCGTGACGGAAAACTGACCGGCGCTTGAACGCGTAATAACGGCAAAACGAGGCCCCGCTGCCTGCGGGGCCTCGTTTATCTGTTTTGAAAAATGCGTCAGCTCTTGTATTTCAGGGCCCGGATTGCGTTCAGGACAGCGAGGACCATCACGCCGACGTCGGCGAAGATGGCGGCCCACATATTCGCGACGCCGAATGCGACGAGCGCGAGGCAGCCGAACTTCACGACCAGCGAGAACACGATGTTCTGCCGGACGATGCCGATGCACTTGCGGGAAATTTTGATGGCCTTTGCAATTTGCAGCGGGTCGTCGTCCATGAGGACGATGTCGGCGGCCTCAATGGCTGCATCGGAGCCCATCGCGCCCATTGCAATGCCGATGTCCGCCCGCGTGAGGACCGGGGCGTCGTTGATGCCGTCGCCGACGAAGGCCAGCATATCGTTTTTGCCCTTCGCGGCCAGCAGCTTCTCGACCTCCGCGACCTTGTCGCCCGGCAGAAGCTCACTGCGCACCTCGTCGACGCCAAGCTCGGCGGCTACGCTGTCGGCCACGCGCTTTGCATCGCCCGTCAGCATGACGGTCTTCTGAACGCCCGCGCGCTTCAGCTGCTCGATTGCTTCCTTCGAATGCGGCTTGACGACGTCGGAAATGACGATGTGCCCCGCGTACTGGCCGTCAACGGCCATGTGGATGATCGTGCCGGTGCTGTGGCAGTCACAGTATTCGATGCCCAGCTGTTTCATCAGCTTACTGTTGCCTGCGGCAACCGCGTGCCCGTCGACCGCGGCGGTGATGCCGTGGCCGCTGAGCTCCTCGATGTCCGTCACGCGGCTGCGGTCGATTTCCCTCCCGTATGCCTTCTGCAGGCTCTTGCTGATGGGGTGGGAAGAAGCGCATTCCGCCAGCGCCGCATATTCCAGCAGCTTCTCTTCTTCCATCTTGTTGTGATGAACGCCCGTGACCTCGAATACGCCCTGCGTCATGGTTCCTGTCTTATCGAATACCACATATTTTGTCTGTGCCATCGTCTCCAGATAGTTCGATCCTTTTACCAGTACACCTTCATGACTTGCTCCACCAATTCCTGCAAAAAAACTAAGCGGAATACTGATAACCAGTGCACAGGGACAACTGATTACAAGGAACGTCAATGCTCTGTAAATCCAGGTCCCAAAGTCTGCCGGAAGTCCCATAAATACCATTCTAACAATCGGAGGAAGGAATGCCAGGGCAACTGCACCGTAGCAGACCGCCGGAGTATAAATTCTTGCGAACTTGGAAATAAAGTTCTCTGATCTGGATTTTCTTGAACTGGAATTCTCCACCAGCTCCAGAATTTTGGAAACGGTAGATTCCCCGAATTCCTTCGTTGTCCGAATCTTCAGAAGACCTGTCATATTAATACAGCCACTGATGACTTCATCGCCTTCCTTAGCTTCTCTCGGAAGGCTTTCCCCTGTGAGGGCGCTTGTATTAAGACTTGAAGCACCTTCTACAACGATACCGTCAATCGGAATCTTTTCACCGGGCTTTACAAGAATAACCGTACCGATCTCTACCTCATCCGGATCGACCTGCACCAGTTCACCATCCTGTTCCACATTGGCGTAATCCGGACGGATATCCATCAGTTCGCTGATGTTTCTGCGGCTCTTTCCTACGGCATAGCTCTGGAAGAGTTCACCGATCTGATAGAACAGCATAACAGCTACGCCTTCCTTGTAATCACCAAGTGCGATTGCACCGACCGTCGCAACGGCCATCAGGAAATTCTCATCAAACACCTGACGGTTCAGGATTCCCTTAACCGCTTTTTTCAAAATATCATAACCGATAACCAGATAAGGAATCATATATAATGCAAACTGAAGCCATCCTTCTGCAGGTACAAATGCCAAAGCGATGAGCAGCACAACCGCTACAATAATTCTGATTAATACCTTTTTCTGCTTCTTATTCATAGCATCCTCTTTTCTTATAAAAAGATTTCACAATCATCTTCTACCTTTTTACAATTCTTAAGCACATCCTTCATAACAGAAGCAGGTTCTGCACCATCTTCAAACTCAACAATCATCTTCAGGGTCATGAAATTCACGGTTGCATCCTTTACACCGGAGGTATTCTTAGCTGCTTCTTCCATCTTATTTGCACAGTTTGCACAATCTACATCGATTTTATAAGTCTTTTTCATGTTCTCATCCTCTTCGCTTTCATCTTCTTTCATATGAACACTTATTCATATGTTTGATTGTATTATAGCATCGGGATTTTAAATGTCAATATACTTTCGAGATTTTTACCTTTAGTTTTTACCTTTAAGCAACCGTTCAGCCCTACCCGTTCATGCAGAGCAGCCCTGCACTACCACTTCTCATACGGACAGGCATTCTTTGCTACGGCTGCCCGCATTTCCACGAAGCAGCCGCAGCCCCTGCACATACCATCCGCCAGCCGCTCACATTCCTTACAGGTGGCCAGCCGTTTTTCATACAATGAGTCTTCCGTCTTAATCTCCGGATCCAGATTCTCAATATAGTCATACATGCTTTTAAAATAATCTGCCTTATCCATCATATCCCTTGTAAGACATTTTTTGCAGATCCGCAGATTTTTATTAATAGAATTCTCCATCAACCCAGACCTCTCCGTCTTCATCTACATACTGAAGTGTGAACGGTGTATAATACACATTTCCATAGATATCATGCAGCTCAAAGCAGTAATAATAAACTCCTTCCGGAAGGTATTCATAAGTAATCTCAAGATCTCCGTCTACAACAATATCGTCTCCATAATACCAGTCTTCATCGTCATCTACCGAAAACCAGTAATAAGCCGGGGTAATTACATCACCATCCTGCAGCTCATAAACCTCCCGTGATGCCATACCGGTCTCCTCATCAATACCGTCCCAGATTCCGATCACACTCCATTCGTCATATTCCCAGTCATATTCGATCCGCAGATTGGTTTCAACCTCATCATTCAAAAGAACATTGCAGGTATAAATGCTGCAGCTGTCCGTCGTATTTACAAGCTCCAGTGCCAGCAGATTGTCATTGATGCAGGGCCATGAGCCGTCAAAATTGTCAGTCACACAGTTCCGGTCAATATCATAGATCACTTCCTCCGTAGTCCCCAGATAAAAGAAGCCATCCGCATCGTCATCCATACCCACACTGCAGCAGGCATAGGCAAGCTCATCCATATTATCATCTAAGCATACGTCATCCACGATCTCAAACATGTTCTGATAAACTTCTGCATATTTTTTATCTATGTAACTGCGGGATCCATACCATTTGATCTCCACTTCTTTATGTCCCATTAAAATACGAACCAGTTCATTTCCTGCATAACCGGTTGCTCCGATAATTCCTGCTCTTATCATTTTTTCGTCCTTTCTGCTTATCCTTATTTTATATGCCTTTTAAAATTTCTTATC
>OIZX01000769.1_pt1 | contig 19592 bp, 9 predicted proteins | sample 1588621 | NCBI WGS metagenome assembly OIZX01 (sample SAMN03283276) | human gut metagenome | biome: human-associated habitat; material: feces | host: Homo sapiens | place: Peru | collected 2012 | reverse complement strand
AAACACAAATTTTGAGCAACGGCATTATGAAATCCTGCAGGGACACACCGTATTTGCCTCTATACACCTATTACAAGTTTACAGACGGTGTCGGTGATTACGTGGCGGATTTAACTATGTATAGAGACGGGACTTTTTCATATCTCGACAAAAACAGCAGAGAGGAAGAGTTTATCTCACAAGAAGAATTCAACCGTCGTATAGCCGAGATCGAGGACGGCGCTCACCCCATCGAGATTAAGTGGAAGCGCTTGCAGGATTACGGAAAATAACGGAGAAACGGTATGAAAAGACTTTTTGCAATACTTCTTTGTATGATATTTGTGCTTTTGACCGCCTGCGGCACGCCGACAGAGGATGAGCGCGGTACGACTACGCATGAGGGATCCGTGACATGTGCAGAAACAAAGACTGCCGACGTTACCGAACCCAACACTGTGCGCCTTAACGGCGATTACGATTCCGTACCGACGGTGACTGTTCCTGAAAGGCTGAGCAGTGAGGAGCTTGATTCTATTGTTATTCCCGTCTCGGCAGATGACCCATACTCCGCAATTATTGCGAATGAAATTGATTGGTATAAGCAGGCCGGATCACAATACAACTCGGAAGTGGAGAGATATGCCTTGTACGATATAAACGGCGATGGCACAGACGAGCTTATAATCGGTAGTATAGGAGTCCTCGGAGGCACAAGCGTCTATGAGGAGCACGAGGGCGTAAGCGCAGATTTTGTCTACGGCCTTCTTATGAGCGAGGTGTATACAATTCAAAACGGTAAAGCCGTAAGGGTTCAGCACTCAGCGGTAAGTGCAGACGCATATGAAACCGTGATATTTGACAACGGTATTTTAAAAGTTGTGCGGCTGACTCCGCGAAACCCGAGAATCACTTATCGTAAAATGGTCAACGGCGTTTTTGAAATGGTCGGCGACTGCATATATAAAACCTTTGACGGCAAGTTTTATTATTTGAATGGTAACGATACCGGTGAAATAACCGAGGAAGAATTCAACCGTCGTATAGCTGAGATCGAGGACGGCGCTCATCCCGTCGAGCTTGAGTGGAAACACTTGCAGGATTACGGAAAATAACGGAGAAACGGTATGAAAAGACTTTTTGCAATACTTCTTTGCGTGATATTTGCGCTTTTGACCGCCTGCGGCACGCCGACAGAGGATGAACGCGCCGAAACAGTAACCGTACATACTAAAATGAAAGTGCGTCAGGATACGTCGAACAATGTCGAAACGGTGCGGATCAAAACCGACCCAAGTGACCCGTATTCCTATTATATTAAGGATAAATACGAGAAAATATACGCTGCTCAGATTAAAAAAGGCAGCGAATATTTCTTGGATTTTGATAAATATGCCGGCGATCCGTATTATCTCATATACGACATTAACGGCGACGGGACGGATGAAATGATAATGGGCGATTGGATACGCACTACCATTGATGTTGACGATGCAGATCCTCCGAAAAAGGTGTTGATTTCAAACGTTTATACGGTTAAAGACGGTGAGGTCGTCAAATTAAGCGGTGGATTTTGGTGGGAGGATGATTATATCTGGAATCGAGTCCTCTTAACCAACGGGGTCATTCAAACAACCGACGGTCACGAAGATTACCCGAACTATTCGTTTATGGCCATAGAAAACGGCGAACTAAAATTGAAGTGCAGGATTCAGTATACAAGCGGCGGGTACTTCAGAATATATGATACTCAGGAGAAAGAAGTAATCACAAAAGAAGAATTTGAATCCCTGCGTGATGAATCCATCGGCGATTCAACGCCCGTGGAGATCGAATGGAAGCGTATTGACGAATACGGTCAGTAAAATCCGGGTATACATCAAACCCCGTGTGCAGAACGCACACGGGGTCGTTTTATCACAGAGTTATGCTTTTGTTCAGGCGGAATGAATAGATGACCGTCTCTTTTACGGGCATTCCGAGCACCTCGGCAAGGCAGCGGCGATAAATTCCGAGCTGCGCTCCGTAGCGTTCGGCAAGCTCGGCGGCGCTTGATGCCTTATCCGTCTTGTAATCGACCACTACCAGCTCGCCGCCCTCGACAAAGGCGCAGTCCGCAACGCCCTCTATCAGCACCACTTCGCCGTCGGCAAGCCCGCATGGCAGCTGCGGATACAGCTCGCTCACGGGCACGGAGCAGGTGAAGGAGTATTCCTTATATATCCGCTCCGCGCGGCTCATTCGGGCGAAGAGACCGCTGTCAAAGAATCGGGCGACTGCCCTTGCGTCCACGGCGTTCGCCTCCTCGGCTGTGAGCATTCCGCCCTCGGTGAGCCTCGTAAGCTCGTCGGCAACGCTCTTGCACGCCCGCGAATAATCGGCGTACTGCATGAAGCGGTGGGTCGCCGTGCCCCTCTGGGCGGGCGTCAGCCTGCCCCTGCCCGCAAACGACGGCCTGCGGGAGGCGAAGTATTCGCTGTCCGCCTCGGTGGGGTCGAGCTTCGAGGCTATGCGCTTGGCGACGACTCCCTCAAGCTGCGAGAAGGGATATTCGTAGCCGAGCCGCCGCTCTATCTCGGCGAGCAGCACGGGGTCGGGCGCGGCAGACGGAGCCTCTTTCGCCGCTTCCTCGGCTTCGCCCGCCTTGATTATCGAGGCTTTCAGCGGCGTGTCACACGGCACGGTGAAGCCCGACGGCACGTCCGCCGCCATACGCAGGGCGTTGGCATCCGGGTGGCGTAAAAGCGCGGAGATTATAGCCTCGCTGTAGCTCGTGAACCCGCCGACGGTGTAGGGGTCGATGCGTTCGGAGCAGCCGCTCTTTGCGGCTATCGCCGCGAGGCTCTTGCCCCAATCCTTGGCGGAGGAGAGCATTATCAGCTTCTCCTTTGCCCTCGTCAGAGCCACATAGAGCACTCGGAGAGCCTCGGAGCGCTCGGCGCGCTTCGTCTCGAGCTTTGCGGCGAGGCGGGGGAGGGTGTCGAATTTCACCCTGCCCTTGTTATTCTTGATGCCTATCCCGCTCTCGGGGGCTATTATCAGGTCGTCCCTCAGGCTGCGGTCGCTGTATGCCTTTTGGCAGTCGCCGAGAATGCAGACGGGGAATTCAAGCCCCTTGCTCTTATGTATCGTCATTATGCTCACGGCGTCCGCCGCGCCCGAGGAATCCGAGCCGGCAATGTCGCCGCCGCTTTTGATTATTTTATCTATATATCTTATCAGCCCCGCAACGCTGCCCATGCTCTCAAATCTGTTGGCAAGGTCGATGAAGCGGTTGAGGTTTGCCCTGCGGGTGTCGGGCTCCTTCATGGCGCAGACTATCGCCGCATAGCCCGTCTCCTCCACGAGCCGACGTACCAGCTCGCCCGCCTTGACGGTGCAGGCGATCCTGCGGAATCCGCCGAGGCGCTCAAGGAACGCAGCAGCCCTCGCGTCGCCGCTCTCGGCAGCGTTCACAAGGCAGTGATAGATTGAGCCGTCACGATGAGCCGCCCGCATCAGCGCCAGATCGTCCGGCAGGAAGCCGAACACGGGCGAGAGCAGCACGGCGGTGAGCGGGATATCGTCAACGGGGTTGTCGATGACCTTCAGCAGCGATATCATAAACGATATCTCGGGCGAGGTCAGGAATCCGCCGCCCGATTCGCAGTTCACGGGTATCCCCCGGCGGTTCAGCTCGGCGATGAATTCGCCTGCGCTGTTTTTGGTGCTTGCGAATAGCAGGCAGAAGTCCTTATACCGAGCCGTGCGGAGAGCGCCGCCCTCGGTCACCTGCAGCCCGCCCGCAACGGCGTGCTCAATGTAGTTAGCGGCGAATACCGCCTGATCGTGCAGGGCGTTATCCTCGCTCTCGATAAGGCAAAGCTCGGCGTCCGCGCCCTCCCTCTCGGGGTAAGAGGCGGCAGCCTCGAGATGCTCGCCTTTATCGTATTCAAGCCCGCCCGCCTCGCGGCTCATGACGGCGGAGAAGATGTAGTTGACAATGTCGGTCACTCCGCGGCGGCTTCTGAAATTCTTGCCCAGAGTGACCCTTGCGGGGTAGCTGCCTCCCTCGTATTCGGCGTATCTGTCGCGCCTTGCGAGGAATATCTCGGGCATCGCCTGGCGGAAGCGGTAGATGCTCTGCTTCACGTCGCCGACCATGAAAAGATTGCTTTCATCCCTCGAGAGGGCGGAGAATATCATATCCTGCGCCTTGTTGACATCCTGATATTCGTCAACGAGTATCTCGGCGTAATTCTCAGAGAGAGCGGCGGCGAGAGGAGTTCTCTCATATCCGTCGGTGGTCTCGCGCACGAGCAGCTTCAGTGCGAAATGCAGCGTGTCGGAGAAATCCGCGGAGTTCTCCTCGAGCTTCAGACGGGCGAATTCGGCGGCAAAGTCGTTGACCGTGCCGATAAGCTCCCTCACGACGGGCGCAAGGGCGGCGACGTCGGCGGCGTGCTCCTCGGCGCTGATGGTGAGGAATTCGCCGAGCTTCTCGAAATCCGCCTTGTATTTTTTGCGGATAACGCCGCAGGCCTCCTTGATATAGGAGACGCAGCCTCTCGGCGCGGTGCCCATTTTGCCGAATGCGGCGGCGGCGTAGCGGCGGCAAAGCTCGTCCCATTCGCCGCCCTCCGCGGTTTCGAGCAGCGATGAGAGCATGGCTCTGTCGTCAAGGAAGGTCGGGGCGTATTTTGCCTCAAGCTCAGGCTCCTCGGCAAGCATTCCAAGGCAGCGGTCGATGTCGCCGCAGGCGCTTCTCAAGAAGCGGGCGGCCTCACCCGTCAGCAGCCTGCCCCAGGGCGTTTCCTCTATCGGTCGCTCGGCCTCGAATTCGTCGCATAGTGAATTCAGCCACCGCTCTGGGAACGGGTATGCCTGAGACAGCTCGTATAATTTCAGCACTGCGTCGACGAGCGGCTGATCGTCCCTTGCACTGCTTATCAGGGCGCAAAGGCGCAGGAAATCGGGTGAAGCGTTCTCGTATTTCGCCTCAACGACGGTCTCCGCCGCCTGATTTCTCAAAATCGTGCGCTTGCCCTCGTCGAGCAGCTCAAAGTCGGGCGAAATGCCGAGCGCGTGGAAATTCTCACGCACAAGGCCGATGCAGAATGAATCTATCGTGCATATGCTTGCGCACGGCAGCATCAGCTGCTGGCGGCGCAGGCGTTTGTTTGACGGGTCGAGCGCGATCCTTGCGCCTATCGCGGCGGATATCTTCTCTTTCATCTGCGCCGCGGCGGCGTTTGTGAAGGTCACGATGAGCAGCTGCTCCACTCCGCAGGGATCCTCGCTGTCGCAAAGCCGCTGAATAACACGCTCGACGAGCACGGCGGTCTTGCCCGAGCCTGCGGCGGCGCTGACAAGTAAAGTGCCTTTACGTGCCTCTATCGCCTTTTGCTGATCCTCAGTCCACTTCATCGTTTTCATCCCCCTTTGAAAGCGCCGCGAGCACATCCGCGAGCTTGTCGTCCCTGAGAGCTCTCACGGGTATGCCGTCCTCGTAGGCGCAGACCGTTTTGTAGTCGCAGTATTTGCAGACCTCCTTGTAGCTCCTGCCTTCGGCGGGCAGGGCGGATATCTCGCCGCCCCTGAGCTGCTCCGCCATTTGCAGCAGCAGCCCGTCCGCTTTCTCCTTGAGCTTTGCAAGCTGGCTAAGCCCGATTAGCGAGCCGGACATCTCGCCCTTTTTGAAATCCACGGGGATATACAGCCCGCTCGCGCTCCTGTCCATGGCTATGACCACGTCGCAGTCGCTGAGCACTATGCCCTGCATACGGCATTTTTTCTGTATATCGAGTGCGGTTTTCTCCTCGTCCTCGTCTCTCGGGGCGGAGATCATCGGCGAATTTGCGGGGTAATAGAGCACGCCTGCGGGCATAGCGCCGCTCAGCTCACCTCTGCCCGACTGCCAGATAGCGAACAGATAGATGAACATCTGCATATTGAGGCCCTGCATCACGTCGCTCAGGCGGAAATCCTTGCCCGAGGATTTGTAGTCGATAATTCTGAAATACCTCTTGCCGTCTATCTCGGCGATATCGACCCTGTCAACGGCGCCGAAAACCCTTATCCTGCCCTCGGGATCGGACAGCTCATAGGAGGGCAGCTTGCCGTCGGGGCCTATCTTCATCTCGAATTCAACGGGGCGGAAGTCGCTCTGTGACAGCTCCTTTATCAGCCGCTCCGCAACGTCGCATACGGCGGAGGCGAGCTTTTTATAGAGATAAAGGAATCTCTCGCTCCTGCCCTTGCCGTCGAGTACACGCATAAGGTATTCTTCCATTATGGTATATATAATGCTGTAAAGCTCGTCTCTGCACATTGCCGAGAGCGCCGATTGCGGATAGGAGCGCAGCAGCTCCTCGAGCACATGGTGGATGACGTTGCCCCTCTGCATCGGGTCGAGCTCCGCAATTTTGCGCGGCATGGCTTTGAGCCCGTAGCGGCAGAAGTAGGAGAACGGGCATTTATAGTAGCTCTCGACCCGTGAGGCGGAGATGTTCATGTCTCTGCCGAAAAGCGCCTCGGCGGCGGAGCGGTCGGCGACGGCGAAGTTCCTCATGCCGCCCGCCCTCTCGAGAGCGGATATCCTGCCCGCATATTCGCCGTCATTGCCGAAGTATTCGAGCAGAGACGCACGCAGGCGGGGGTCGGAGGTCTTGGCAAGGCGCTCGAATGCAAGCTCCCTGCCCTCGATATAATACAGGTCGTCCGCTCCGTCCGTTTTGATTTCACGGCAGGAGGGGAAGAGCGTTTTTATCTTAACATATAGCTCGGAGGGCGCAAGCTGCTCGCCCTGTGAGCCGCGCTCGGGGCAGCAGATATAGAGCCTCTCGCCGGCGCAGCAAAGGGCGCTGTAGGCTATCAGCTTGCTCTCGGCGAGCTGATATTCGCCGAAGCTCGCAAGCTCAATGCCCATTTCAAGCAGTCTGCGGCGGTCGTTATCCGTCAGAGCGGAGCCCGAGGCAGCGCCGGCGGGGAAAACGCCCGCATTTGCGCCCGCTATGAATACGGCCTTGGGCGAAGCCACCCTTATCCTGTCCGCGGAGCCGATGGTCACCTCGTCAAGCCCCTGGGGCAGGCTGCCGACGGTGCGGATATTCAGCATCAGCTTGAGCAGGTCAAAGAATTTCTTCGGTGAGAGCACACGGTCGCGAGAGACGGTCTCAAGGCTGTCGAGCATATCCATGAGCAGCTCCCAGATGCGGTCAAGCTCCAGCGCCATGCCCTCCTCGCCCTGCTCGGCAAGCCTGCGGGCAAGCAGACGGATATTCTCGGGCGCATTTATGCCCTCCAACAAATCAAGCAGCGCTTGTGCCGCTTCACCGCCTGTCAGACCATCGGCGAGCTTGTCACGCAGCCTGCAAAGAGGTGAGATTATTCTTAAACGCAATTCGTTGAGGCGTTGTAATTCCTCGGCGTCGGAGTCTGTGAATTCGCCGAAGCCCGAGGGATTCTTATCCCATTCGTGCAGCCAGTCGCCGTAATTTATCTGCCAAAGGTAGCAGTAGTTCTCGACCTCGGCGGTCTCGTCGACGCTCAGCCCCGCAAGCTCCGTTTTAAGGTAGCGCATGACGGCCTCGGTGTCGAAGCCCTTGCAGGCTATCTGAGCCGCGCTGAGCACGAGGGCGACTATCGGCGAAGCGTCCACGGGGCGGCGGCTGTCCTCAAAGACGGAGATGCCGCATTTGCGAAGGGCGCTTCTGAGCGGCGCTTCATAGGCGGCGCTGTCCGTTGCGATAACGGCTATATCCCTGCTGCGAAGCCCGTTTTCACGCATGAGCTTCTTTGCCGTGCAGGCGATGAATTCGCACTCGGCGTAGATATCCTCGGCGCGGCAGAGGGTGATCCCCGGGCAGTCGTCCTCATATACGTTCGGCGACGGGGAGAACAGCTCCTGCTCGAGGGCTGCCAGCTCCGGCGCGGCGTATCGGCGGAAATGCGGCGGGAAATTATTGAATTTGCTTCTTTTTGAAAGATACTGCGGCTTTGCGACCGCCACGGAATTCCTCTTTGCCGATTCAATGAGCTTTGCGGCGGTGCGCTTGGTGTGGGCAAAGAGATCCGTCTCGTCACCCATGTTGCTCAGATCCTCGGTGCAGAGGGTGACATAGACGGCGGGCGAACGCCTGAGCATATGCTCGATGACCTTGTGCTCCTGAGCGGTGAAGCCCCTGAAGCCGTCGATGAATACGAGCCTGTCGGCGAAATAATCGCTCTCGGGCAGCAGCTCGTTCAGCTCGCCGAGCAGGTCGTCTGGGTCAAAATAGCTGCTGCCGACCAAGGCGTTATATGCCTCGAGGGCGAGCGAGATATCGGCGAGCTTGCTTTTCAGCAGGCAGTCCTCCATCTCCGCCGCTGCGATAGCAAGCTGCTCGGGCGGCACGGCGCTCTGCTTGAATTCGGAGGCAAGCGACACGAATTCCTCTATCACGGAGCTTCTCTCGGTATGCTCGGAGTAAAGGTTGAGCTTATCTTTGACTGCCTCAAGTGCGAAGCTCATCAGCGCCGCCTTCGCGGGCTCGTCGAGCCGCCTGCGCTCGTGGAAGGCGGGCTTGCCGACCAGCTTCTCGGCAAGGCTCGTGAAGCTGAGCACGTCGATGCCGGCAAAGCGCTCAGCTCCCATCCTGCCGAGCATTGTCTTTTCGCTCATAAATGAGAACTGCTCGGGCACGATGAGAGTTATTTTTTTGCCTGCGGCGGAGAAGCCGTCTATCAGCTCGGTGATATGGGTGGTTTTGCCCCCGCCGGCACGGGCGAGTATCAGATACAGCATAGCTTTCACCTTATTGATAAAATATTATAATAAATTATATCATATATTAATCGTTTTGTCAGCAACTTTGTGTCCGCTTTTCGGTACAGAGCCGAATTTTTCGGTTTTTAGTCATTTTTGACCGTAAAAGCCCGTTTCAAGCGGATTTTCCCCTTTGCGGCGGTCTTGCTCGGCGTGAGAGGCCGTAGAATGCAAAACGGAATGTTGACAACAAAAGTTCCATATGATAAAATAATCAGTAATACTCGGGGATTATTACATTCCCGCAAAAACCGAAAGGAGAAAATCCCACATGGATGACCCCGGCCCTGCGCTCGATATCATTCTTAAATTAGTCCTGCTTTTTGTCCTCATCTTCTTCAACGCATTCTTTGCGATGAGCGAGATAGCGATAATCTCCCTCAACGACACCAAGATGCAGAAGCTCGCCGAGGAGGGCAATAAAAAAGCAAAGCAGATCGTTAAGCTCACCGAGAACCCCAACAGGTTCCTCTCCACTATTCAGATAGGCGTTACCCTCGCGGGCTTCCTTGCATCGGCTTCGGCGTCACAGAATTTCGCCGACCTGCTCATGAATGCACTTAAACACACCGCGATAGTCAACGTCATACCCGAGAGCGTCATAAACGGCATTTCCGTCGTGCTTATCACCATCATCACCTCTTATTTCTCGCTCGTTTTGGGCGAGCTTGCCCCCAAGAGGATCGCGATGCAGGTGCCCGAAAAAGTGTCGTTCAAGGTGGTAGGTATCCTGCTGTTCATTGCGAAGATAGCCAAGCCATTTGTCAAGGTGCTCTCCGTGTCGACCAACGGCGTGGTCCGTCTGTTCGGATTTGACCCCAACGCTGACGAAGAAAACGTCACCGAGGAGGAGATCCGTATGATGGTCGATGTCGGCGGCGAAAAAGGCGTTATCGAGGACTCGCAAAAAGAGATGATAGACAACATCTTTGAATTCGACGACCTTGACGCAGGCGATATAATGACCCACCGCACCGACATGACGGCGATCGAAGTCTCCCGCTCGCTCGAGGAGGTCGCCGAGCTTGCCATTGAAAACGGTTACTCCAGGATCCCCGTGTATGAGGATGACCCCGACAGCATCGTCGGCGTGCTCTATGCCAAGGATCTGTTAAAATACGTCGGTCACAACATTCCCGCAGATTTGACTATATCCAAGGTCATGCGTAAGGCGCTCTATGTGCCCGAAACTCAGAGCTGCGGCGATCTCTTCAAGGCGATGAACGACAGCCACACGCAGTTCGCGGTGGTGGTCGATGAATACGGCGGCACCGCCGGCATAGTTACCCTTGAGGACGTGCTCGAATCCATCGTAGGCAATATCCAGGACGAATACGACGACGAGGACGAAGAAATAGTCCAGATAAACGAGACTACATTTACCATTGACGGTATCACCGACCTCGACGAGGTCGACGAGCTGGTCGGCACCAAGCTCCCGGAGGGCGATTACGACACCCTCGGCGGCTTCGTCATCAGCCTGCTCGGTTATCTCCCGTCCGAGAGCGACCCGGAGCCCGCCGTCGCCGAATATGATAATCTCCGCTTCACCGTCCTCAACTTTGAGGATCGCCGTATAGGCGAGATCAAGGTCGAGATCCTCCCGAAAGAGGAGAACGAGGACGAGGACAGCGACTCCAAGCCAAAAGACAAGGATAAGGATAAAGGCAAGGACAAGGACAAAGACTAATACTTAGGCGGGCTGTTCCCATGCAGCCCGCTTTTTAAATTAGAATATATATTTGTTTTTAAAGAGGTATATATTATGAAAAGACTTGACGTAATACCCAAGCCTAACAAAGTCGAGTTCCTCGGCGGCGAAGTCGATCCGTCGGAGCTTGAGATAACCTATATCGAGGACAAGTCCCTTGCGGACGAGGCGTATGTGCTCACTGTCGTAAAGAGCGGCGTCGAGCTGCGCTACGGCTCGCCGAGCGGCAAATTCTACGGCGAGCAGACCCTCGCTCAGCTCGGCGAAAGCTGCCCCAGAGTCCGTATTGAGGACAGACCCGCTTATAAATACAGGGGCTTTATGCTTGACACCGTGCGCCATATCTTCACCATCGAGCAGACGAAGAAGATAATCGACGCTGCCGCAGAGGTCAAGATGAACAGGATGCATTGGCACCTGACGGACGATCAGGGCTTCCGCCTGACGCTCGACTCCCACCCCGAGATAACCGAGAAAGCCTCTGTCAGACCCGACTCCGCCTTCGGCAGCCTTGATGAGCACGGCGAATACGGCGGCTGCTTCACCAAGGACGAGCTGCGCGAGATAGTCGATTACTGCGCCGAGCGTTTCATCACCGTCATTCCCGAATTCGACGTGCCCGGCCATTGCTCCGCCCTGCTCCATGCCTGCCCGCAGCTCTCATGCTCCGGCGGCGAGGTCGAGGTCAAGACCCACCAGGGCATTTTTGAGGATATCCTCTGCGCCGGCAAGGATGAGACCTTGCAGGTCGTGTTTGACATTCTCTCAGAGATCATTGATATCTTCCCCTCCGAATATATCCATATCGGCGGCGACGAAGCGCCCAAGAAGCATTGGCAGAGCTGCCCCGATTGCCAAAGGCGGATCAAAGATAATTCGCTCAAAAACGAGGAGGAGCTGCAAGGCTGGTTCACAAATCAGATCGTTGAGTTCCTTGCCTCCAAGGGCAGGAAGGCGATAGTTTGGAACGAGAGCCTCAACAGCGGCATAGTCGACGGCAGCGTCACCGTGCAGATGTGGATGGATAAAAAGAAGCGCTCCTATGCCTTCGCCGACAAGGGCGGCAAGGTCATAGCCTCCGACTTCTTCCACTACTACTGCGACTACCCCTACGCCATGACTCCGCTGATCAAGACCTATAATTATGAGCCTGCGCCCAAGAAGCTGAAGAAGCCCGAGAATATAATCGGCGTTGAAACGCCCATATGGACGGAGTTTATCAACAACTTTGACAGGCTCTGTGAATTATTCTTCCCGAGGCTTGCCGCCGTTGCCGAGACGGGCTGGACGGATAGGGAGAATAAGAGCGCGGCGGATTTTATGCGCCGATTCAGGATCTACGCCCCGCACCTTGAGCGGCTCGGCATCAAGCCCGCCCCGCCGCAGGAGTGGAATCCCTCGCCCATCGCCCGCATCAGAGGCACATTCTCATTCACGCACAACATGGTAATGAAAAAAGGCGAAAAGTAAACAGTCACATTGCGGTCGGGATATGCTCCCGATCGCTTTTTTGATATAATTCCATTGACTGCACGGCTGAAAAATGCTATTATCATAATATAAACGGCAATTTTCGCCGCAAAACGATGTAAACTCAGGTTTACATCGGCGATAATTTTCAAAATGTATATTAAAGTTGGTTGCTTCGGCGGCTCAAGCGGGATATAATGCGGTTGTATTCAAAAAACCGCCAAGGAGGAGAAGATATGGATATAGGAGAAAAAATTCAGAAATTAAGAAGAGAAAAGGGTCTGTCGCAGGAGGCTCTTGCCGAGGCGCTCGGCGTTTCGAGGCAGTCCGTTTCAAAATGGGAGTCGGGTGCTGTGCTGCCCGATACCGATAAGATAATAGCGATGAGCGAGCTTTTCGGCATTTCGACCGATTTCCTGCTCAAGGGCGATTTCGCCCCGGTGACCGCTCCCGCAGACGGAGCCGCAGCCCCGCCGCAGGAGAGCAAAAAGAAACCGAAGAAGGCAGCCCGCATTATCGCCCTCGTGCTTACGATATGCATCGTTATAACCGCCGTTGCGGTGCCCGTGCATTACGGCGGGTTCCGTGAGACGTGGTGGGCGCTGAACGGCGGCAAGGTGGAGTACCCCTATGTTTTTGTCCACGGTCTCGGCGGCTGGGGCGAGGGCGAGGGGATAAACAAGGCCGTCCAATATTGGGGCGGCGGCACCTTTGACCTGAAACAGTACCTGACCGCTCAAGGCTATGAGGTCTATATGCCGAGCGTCGGCCCGATATCGAGCGCGTGGGACAGAGCCTGCGAGCTGTACGCCATGCTGACAGGCTCAACGGTCGATTACGGCGCGGCGCATTCGGCGGAGCATAACCACGCCCGCTACGGCAGGTCATACAGCGCAATGTTTGAGGGCTGGGGCGACAAGAAAAACGGCGGTCAGCGCATTAAGATAAATCTTGTCGGTCACAGCTTCGGCGGCGCAACGGTTCGGCTTTTGGCTTCGTTGCTTGCCTACGGCGACGAGGCTGAGCGGGCGGCGAGCGGCAGCGAGACTTCGCCGCTTTTCACCGGCGGAAAGGGCGACTGGGTCAACAGCGTCATAACCCTCTGCGCCCCGCATAACGGCTCCTCGCTCACCGAGGTGCTTGATTCGGTCGGCGGCGTTGTGGGCATAACGGATACCACCGAGATGCTTGCCCGCCTTTGCTTCGGGGCTGCGGACATCAGCTCGCCCGTTGACGGAATCTATGACTTCAAGCTCGACCAATTCGGCATCAACTCCGCTGCGGGCAGCGAAAAGGAGGCCGAGAGCGCCATCAAGGCTGTCACGGAGTCAGGCAGAGATCACGCCGCCTACGACCTCTCGCCCGACGGCGCAGCCGAGCTGAATAAACGCATCCGCACCGTTGACGATATCTATTATTTCTCGTATTCCTACTGCACGACCGTTGACAGCTCGCTGATAAATATCCAGGTGCCCGTTTCCGGCACACTGCCGATACTTTACCCGTTTGCGCTTGCGATGGGCGCATACAAGGGTACGACCGCAGGCGGCATAGTCATCGACGAATCGTGGCGGCCGAATGACGGCTTGGTGAGCGTGGTGTCGGCAAAATACCCGACCGGCGATCCTTATGCCGAATACACCGAATTCCCGCGGCAGCCAAAGGATGTCAAGCGGGGAGTGTGGCAGGTCGCGCCCACAAGGAGCGGCGACCACGGCACGGTGATAGGGCTCAACGCCGACGCGGCGCAGACTCAGGCGTTTTATATCGACCTTATCGAAATGATCAACAGCCTTAAAAGATAAATACATATTATATAATGAAACATCCCCTACCGCCATTGCTGACGGCAGGGGATGCGTTATTTATTGATCACTCAGCAGGGGATCAGTCAGCCTTGGGGGCATAGAGATCCTTGAGGCGGAGCAGGTGCTCATATCTCTCAACTGAGGTCTTCTCCGCGAGGGTGAAGAGCTTCTCGGCTCTCTCGGGGAAGGAGCGGGTGAGTGATGAGTAACGTGCTTCGTTCATGATGAAGTCTCTGTAGCTCGCGGTGGCGGGCTTGCTGTCGATGGTGAAGGGATTCTCGCCCTTTGCCTTGAGCGCGGGGTTGAAGCGGAACATATTCCAGTAGCCGCTGTCAACAGCCTTCTTCATCTCGCTCTGGCAGTTGGTCATGCCGCCCTTGATGGAGTGCATCTCGCAGGGTGCGTAAGCGATGACGATCGACGGGCCGTGATAAGCCTCAGCCTCGGTCAAAGCCTTGATGGTCTGGTTCATGTTGGCGCCCATAGCGATCTGAGCGACATAGACATAGCCGTAGCTCATTGCTATCTCTGCAAGGCTCTTCTTGGCAACGGACTTTCCGGCTGCCGCAAACTGAGCGACCTGGCCGATGTTGGAAGCCTTGGATGCCTGTCCGCCGGTGTTGGAGTAAACCTCGGTGTCGAAGACCATGATGTTGACATCTTCACCGGAAGCGAGGACGTGGTCAACGCCGCCGAAGCCGATATCGTATGCCCAGCCGTCGCCGCCGAAGATCCATACGGACTTCTTGGCAAGGTATTCTTTATTCTCAAGGATGGACTTGCAGGTGTCGCAGTCAACGCCTTCAAGAGCAGCGACGAGAGCCTTGGTGGCTGCGCCGTTTGCCTCGCCGTCGTTGACGGTGTCAAGGTATGCCTTGGCGGCAGCCTTGAGCTCCTCGGGGGCGCACTCTGCCTCGGAGACGGTCTTGACCTTGGCTATCAGGCTGTTGCGGATAGCGTTCTGGCCGAGATACATGCCGAAGCCGTGCTCTGCGTTATCCTCGAAGAGGGAGTTTGCCCATGCGGGGCCGTGGCCGTTCTTGTCGGTGGTGTAGGGTGAAGTTGCTGCGGGGCCGCCCCAGATGGAGGAGCATCCGGTAGCGTTGGAGATATACATTCTGTCGCCGAAGAGCTGGGTGATAAGGCGAGCATATGAAGTCTCGGCGCAGCCGGCGCAGGAGCCGGAGAACTCAAGCAGCGGAGTCTTGAACTGGCTGCCGATAACGGTGTTGTCAGCGAGGTCTTCCTTGACGGAGACGTTCTCGACCATGTAGTCGAATACGGGCTGCATAGCGTCCTGGCTCTCTCTGGGAACCATCTTGAGGGAGTTGGTCTTACAAACGCCGATACAAACGCCGCATCCCATACAATCGAGGGGAGAAACAGCGAGGGTGTACTTGTAAACGCCCTTGCCCTTGCCCTTCTTGTCAACGATGATAGCGTTGGCGGGGGCGTTGGCAGCCTCTTCCTCGGTCAGAGCATAAGGTCTGATGGTGGCGTGCGGGCAGACATAGGAGCACTGGTTACACTGAGCGCAGGTTGCGCCGTCCCACTCGGGAACCATGACTGCAACGCCTCTCTTCTCGAAGGCTGATGCGCCCTGCTCGAAGGTGCCGTCTGCATGGTCAACGAATGCGGATACGGGCAGCGAATCGCCGTTCATGAGGCCGACCGGCTTCATGATGCTGTCAACCATCTTAACGAGCTTTGCGGGGCCGTTCTCGGTGACGGATACGGGGGCGTCAACTGCGTCTGCCCAGTCGGCGGGAACGTCGATCTTGACATATGCGGTAGCGCCGGCGTCGATAGCCTTCTCGTTCATCTCGACTATCTCTTTGCCCTTCTTCATGAACTTCTGGGCCTTCTCCTTCATGTAGCCGATAGCCTCAGCCTCGGGCAGAACCTTGGAGAGTGAGAAGAATGCTGACTGAAGGACGGTATTGGTACGCTTGCCGAGGCCGATCTTGGCGGCAAGGTCGATAGCGTTAACGGTGTAGAGTTGGATGTTGTTCTTTGCGATGTAGCGTTTTGCCTCTGCGGGCATCTTTGCGCTCAGCTCGTCGGCATCCCACTGGCAGTTGATGAGGAATACGCCACCGGGCTTAACATCGTTGACCATCTTGTAGCCTTTCTCAACATAGGAGGGGTTGTGGCAGGCAACGAAGTCGGCCTTATTGATATAGTAGGGGCTCTTTATCGGGCTGTCGCCGAAACGAAGATGGGAGATGGTGATACCGCCGGTCTTCTTGGAGTCATACTGGAAGTAAGCCTGAACGTATTTGTCGGTGTGGTCGCCGATGATCTTGATGGAGTCCTTATTTGCGCCGACGGTGCCGTCGCCGCCGAGGCCCCAGAACTTGCACTCGATGGTGCCTTCGGCTGCGGTGTTGGGAGCTTCCTTCTCTTCGAGTGAGAGATAGGTAACATCGTCGTTGATGCCGAGGGTGAAGTGAGCCTTGGGAGCGTCCTTGGCAAGCTCGTCATAAACTGCGAATACGCTTGCGGGCGGAGTATCCTTTGAACCGAGACCGTAACGGCCGCCGATGACCTTGATATCGCTTCTGCCGGTAGCTGCGAGAGCTGCGACAACGTCAAGGAACAGGGGCTCGCCGAGTGAGCCGGGCTCTTTGGTCCTGTCAAGAACAGCGAGCTTCTTGCAGGTCGCGGGGATAGCTTCAACGAGCTTCTCAGCGGAGAACGGTCTGTAAAGGCGAACCTTGACAAGGCCGACCTTCTCGCCCTTAGCGGTGAGGTAGTCGATAACTTCCTCTGCAACATCGCAGATGGAGCCCATTGCTACGATGACATTCTCAGCGTCGGGAGCGCCGTAGTAGTTGAAGAGCTTGTAGTCGGTGCCGAGCTTGGCGTTGACCTTGTTCATGTATTCCTCAACGACTGCGGGCAGAGCGTCGTAGTAGGAGTTGCAAGCCTCACGATGCTGGAAGAAGATATCGCCGTTCTCGTGAGAGCCGCGCATTACGGGGCGCTCGGGGTTGAGAGCTCTCTTGCGGAAAGCCTCAACAGCGTCCATATCGCACATTTCCTTGAGATCCTCATAGTCCCAGATCTGGATCTTCTGGATCTCGTGAGAGGTGCGGAAGCCGTCGAAGAAGTTGATGAAGGGAACTCTGCCCTTGATCGCTGCAAGGTGAGCAACAGCGCCGAGATCCATAACTTCCTGCGGGTTGGTCTCTGCAAGCATTGCAAAGCCGGTCTGACGGCAGGCGTAAACATCGGAATGATCGCCGAAAATGTTAAGTGCGTGGGAAGCAACGCAGCGAGCCGATACGTGGAAAACGCTGGGGAGAAGCTCACCGGCGATCTTATACATATTGGGTATCATGAGCAGAAGGCCCTGGGATGCAGTGTAAGTAGTGGTGAGAGCACCGGCTGCGAGCGAACCGTGAACGGTGCCGGCTGCGCCTGCCTCCGACTGCATCTCGGCAACCTTAACGGTGGTGCCGAAGATATTCTTGAGACCCTGCGCCGACCACTGGTCAACGTAGTCTGCCATGGGGCTGGACGGAGTTATCGGGTAGATACCGGCAACTTCCGTGAACGCATAGGACACATATGCCGCAGCGTTGTTACCGTCCATGGTCTTCATTTTTCTTGCCATAGTCTTTTTCCTCCTAAAATAGTGTGCTGAGTAAAAAAGTGATAAAATACACCACTGCATATATTAACACTTTTCTTTTTATTTGTAAACCTATAATTAATCCAAAATGAAGAAGAATTTTGCATTTTATTTGTAAAATTAATCAGAAATCATCATATTTGACCGTTCCGGAGCACTAAAAACGCAGAATCCCGTCGTAAATTGCCGTATAAGCTACTGAGACTCAATAAAATGTTTTGAGACGTGAGTTTTGGTAATTTCAAGCGAGCGCAAATGCTGTTGTCTTTCCTTTATCTATGAATAACGGAATTACACACAAAAAGCACTTTTTGCCCAAAATTTATTCACGCTGTATCCGTAAAATCCGAAATCCACGCACTTTAAAGGCTCCCTTGTGTAACGGAAGGCAAAAGAAGCCGCAATCTTTCAGCGACGTTGTAGGGAACGGCGTCCTCTGTCAAGAGTAACATGGCATACAAAAGTGCAAGCAAACGTAAATTGAACACCGTTAGGGGCGAACTGTGTTCGCCCGCCTAAATCTGCACGATGCCGCAGCATTAAACTGTTGCCCGCCTCTTAGGCTCCCTCTCGAGGGAGCTGTCCGCAGGACTGAGGGAGTTTTTGCTTGAAAGCAAGTATTCCACCTGCGGCGCAAGTTCATAGGATCAAACCGAGAAAGACCGAGGGAGAGACAGACCGAAATGCAATCAAAATATATATCTTCACGATTCTTCTGCCCTTGCTTAATAAATATCGCACTCCCGCTGACCGCCTACAGCGTTCAAAATCATAAATAATGCCGATCGTTTGCCCGGCACTTGTGCAGCCGCCGCCGAAATTTCAAAATTTTTTGAAATAGGTATTGATTTTTGCCGCGGAATGTGTTACTATACTTTGGCAATCAGGAATGATTGCATATGCGCTGCTAGCTCAGCTGGATAGAGTGTTTGGCTACGAACCAAAAGGTCAGGGGTTCGAGTCCCTTGCAGCGCGCCACGGAAAAAGGAATCGCAAAAGCGATTCCTTTTTTGTTTGTAAAACAATTGGGACTCGAACCCTGAGAGGGTGAGCGACGTTAAGAAAACAGTCCGGCGGACTGTTTTTAGGCGCGAAGTGTGAGGAGGGTACTGCCGCGGAGCGGCGGTCGACGAGCACGCAAGGCGGCGCAGCCGACTGTGTCCCTTGCAGCGCGCCAACCGCAATTCCTTGTAAATCAAGGGGTTGCGGTCTTTTTTATACTTGGTTTTTCCTGCCTAAATAATTGTTTTCTAACAGATTTCTAACAATACGGCGGATTCGGCCGTTAAAAATGTATGACGGGCTTATAATTTCACTTGCATTTTTTGACCGTGGGGAGTATAATTTCTATGTAAGAAACAAAGCGGATATAGGGGTGAAGAAATGAGTAAGGCACATTGGATCGAGCACTCGCATTTATTCAGGGCGGACGAATACGAATGCTCCGTTTGCGGGGCGATATATGACAAGCCGTATGCCGTTTGCCCGCATTGCAATTCTCAAATGGGCGGTTCAAAATATGACCCTGATTGGGTCGACGAAATGGCCGGATATGATGAAATATTCGGCGACGATTGACCGTAAAAAACATAGTCTTGAAAGCCGCAGTTCCTTGCGTATCAAGGGACTGCGGCTTTGCTGATTTTCTATGCTTTTTGCTTTAAGTGCGGTTTTAGCCGTGACGAAAATGACAAACGAAATCTTGGCGAAGTTTTGCAAAATCGTCTCTCCCTCAGCCGCTATGCGACAGTTTCTTTAAGGTGTTGGCAACAGTTTAATGCCGCGATAATGTGCGTACCGCCTGCGGCACACCTCATCCGTCTCGCAGGCTCGACACCTTCTCCTCAAGGAGAAGTCGAAGGTGGCTGCGGGTTTTGTGCTTTTTAAGAAATACTCCCTCAGTCCTACGGACAGCTCCCTCAGAAGGGAGCCTAAGAGGCGGGCAACGGTTTGTTGTTGAACTATTCAGCAACTTCCCGCAGGCAAATCCATAAGAAAAATTTTTCTCTGCGGCGGAGGAAATTTTTCCTGCGAATTAATAATTTGTTCTTTTATTTTGCCGTAGAATATGATAAAATGGCAATGTAACGGGCGAGGAGGCCCTGTCGGCTGCAAAAGCCGTAAAAAAACAGCAAAGGAGAGACTGATATGGGACTCATAAAAGCAGGAATCGGAGCATTGGGCGGCACTTTGGCTGACCAG
>OIZX01000759.1_pt1 | contig 19759 bp, 13 predicted proteins | sample 1588621 | NCBI WGS metagenome assembly OIZX01 (sample SAMN03283276) | human gut metagenome | biome: human-associated habitat; material: feces | host: Homo sapiens | place: Peru | collected 2012 | reverse complement strand
CTCTACGCCAGCCAATCCCTGGCATTTCTACATCTCCATCGCCCTCTTCTTTGCCACCTTTATCGGCGTGAAGGTGATGAAGATCAATCCCATCCGCATGATACTCTACTCGGCTTTTGCCGGACTGGTATTACTATATTAAACAAAATTAGACAATGACATACTCACAGGCAGATATTACCGTTCCATACGCTGTGGCGAACTTTGCAGAGATTCGCCACAAGGGATATTATTATGTGGACAAGACCAACTATATTCCACTGCTTGAGCGTTACAAAGCACCAGTTTTTCTCCGTCCTCGCAGATTCGGAAAGAGTCTGCTCGTTTCCATGTTGGCTCACTATTACGACCGCAACATGGCAACACAATTCGAGGATTTATTTGGTGGAACTTGGATTGGCGAACACCCAACAAACGAGCACAACCAATATCTCGTTGTAAGATATGACTTTTCCACAACTTCCGTTGCCAGCAAGAAGGAAGACATCGAGAAGAACTTCAACGCCGTGAATTGCAGTCCACTCCGTACATTGGTGGAACGCAACAGAGACCTTTTTGGAGATTTCAGGTTCAGAGAGGATGGCAATGCCTCCAACATGTTGGTTGAAGTATGCGAGTTTATCTCTTCCCATAATCTTCCACCTCTTTATATATTAATAGATGAATACGACAACTTTACCAACCAGCTATTAGTTGTCTATAAGGACTCGCTGTACCAGGACCTGACCACAGGGGAAAGTTTCCTACGAACATTCTTCAAGGTTATCAAGGCAGGCATTGGCGAAGGTACCATCCGCACCTGCTTCTGCACAGGAGTACTGCCTGTCACCATGGATGACTTAACCAGTGGCTATAACATCGCAGAGATGTTGACTCTGAAGCCGGAATTTACCAATCTATTGGGCTTTACCCATGAGGAAGCAGCCCAATATCTGAAGTATGTCATCAAGAAATATGGTCCTCAAGCCTCTTTCGAGGAATTATGGACTCTGATACTCAACAATTATGACGGTTACCACTTTTTGCCAAATGCGGAACCGTTGTTCAACTCTACTATTCTGACTTACTTCCTCAAAAACTTTGCAGAGTTAAGAGGTGGTATCCCTACGGAAATGGTAGATGAAAACCTGCGCACCGATACCAGTTGGATAAGAAGATTGACCATCACGCTCGACAATGCCAAGGAGATGCTCGACAGCCTGTTGATGGATGGAGAATTATACTATTCACAAGCCGATTTACGCAGCAAGTTCAACAAGCAAAAGTTCTTCTCCCCAGAGTTCTACCCTATCAGCCTCTACTACTTGGGTATGACCACCCTGAAGGACAATTACAAAATGGCTTTGCCAAACTTGACGACCAAGAGTGTATATATGAGTTACTACAACGAATTGAATAGTATCAGCGACAATGCCCGTAAGTTTGTTCCTGCATACGAGGCATTTGTCAGAGACAGAGAACTGGAGCCATTATTCCATAACTATGTTAAGGAATACTTAGGTCAGCTTCCAGCCCAAGCCTTTGACAAGATGAACGAGAATTTCATTCGCTGTTCATTTTTCGAGTTACTGAGCCGCTACTTGAGCAATTGCTATACATTCGCCATCGAACAGAACTTGCCGTCAGGTCGTGCCGACTTAGTCTTGACCGGCATTCCTGGCACATCATTCCACAACGACTGCCGCATCATTGAGTTTAAATATTACAAGTCTAAAGACGCAGGCATTGTTGATCAATTGGAAGAGGCACGCTTAGAAGATGCCCAACAGGTGAAGGCTTATGCCGCAGATATGCAGAAAGCCTATCCTCACTATCAAATAAAAGCATACGTAGCTTATATCGCAGGAAACAAGGCTTGCAAGATTTTTGAAAAGAAATGAGAAAGGTATATTTATCCATAGCCCTTGGCTTCTGCTGCCAAGGCATTCTGGCACAGCAGAGCTCCTACCGCTGGAAGGTGGAGGCAGAAGCTGGTGTCAGTTGCAGTGTGCTCGATACGGATGTGTCGGGCTTGTCGGAGACTTATTATAAGGTGCGACCGGGTTTCACGGCTGCCATCGGTGCCGAATACAATATCGTAGATCAGCTGGCGGTAGGAGCAGGCATCCGCTTCATTCAGCGCGACTACCTGTACCAGAACCTCGGCAGCGACTCCTGGAACACCCGATACAACAACAACTTCATCAGCATCCCACTCCATGTGGGCTACTATCTCCTCCATAATCCTTACCACGAGAAGGGATTGTGGATCAAGCCGCAGGTGGGCGTCTATTACGAATACTTCACCTCCATGCATACCAAGGGTATGTATCCGATGAACATCATGGAGGGTTACAAGGGCGATGGTTCCTACATCCGCTATAACACCACCTACGATTTCAGGAAGAATGAGAACCATCTCCGCCGCAGTCTCTTTGGCGGCGAAGCAGGCATCAAGATAGGTTATTCCTTCGGCAAGATAGATGCCAGCGTGGGCTATCAGTTCCAGTACGGCTTCTCGCATATCTACCAGGATAAAGCCAGCACCAGCAAGACTGCCTGCCGCAACTCCAGCCTCATAACAGCCTCGGCTGCCTATAAGTTCTAAAAAATCATTTTAAAATATGAGAACCCCTATATATATAAAAGGTGGAATGCGATGCCTCTTCGCCTTCCTCCTGGCGACCACCACAGGAATGTCGCTTACCAGTTGTGTGGCAGACAATGATGCCAACGAGAAATCGATTTCCGATTATTCCGATACCGATGTCAAGTCGTATGGCGACCTGTTCCAGGTTTTCTGGAGCGTGATGAACCAGCGCTACTGCACCCTCAATGAGCAGTCTGCCGTTTCTTCCCAGACCTGGGACCAGGTTTACAAGGAATACAAACCCAAGTTTGATGCCCTGAAGACCTTCCAGCATACCTCCGCTTTCACCCAGCAGGAGATTCAGGAAGACAATGCCAAGGCGAAGCAGTATTTCCAGGAAATCATCGATAAGATCATCGACCAGCATTTCTATGTCAAGATTACCCTGCCCGTCTCCCACTCTTCTACGGAAACGGTGAGATTCAACAGCACGCTCCGCAACAAGACCGAATACTTCCCGCTGAATGCCCACTGGAACTATACCCGCGACCAGCTCAACCTGGATGGCACAGCCTTCGGCGAGATTACCTCGGATGGCTTCTGCATCATGGGCGGTTACCTGAAGGAGCAGCCGGGCACCTACTATCTCGGCTTCAACAAGTTTGCCCTCTACGAGAACTGTTTCCATGAGTACCAGAAGACCTATCTCCCGAGCAATGCCGCCAGCACCTATCATCTGGATGCTTCCACGATAACAGCCAAGGCGAAGGAACTGATTACAGATGCAGAAAAGCGAGAGAAGGCTGAGCAGCAGGCAGCACAGTTGCTTGCCGATATGGATAGCTATATGGCTTCGGATGATGCTGCCAAAGCCTGCGAGAAGATGGCGGCTTACAGCAACCAGGGCGATTATTCCGGTCTCTATGCTCTCGCCAGCGAGGCATACGAAAAGTCACCGAATCTCCTCAAGCTGTTGACTATTACTGCTGATGCAAGCGGCATGGGCGAGCAGATCCGACAGAAGCTGCAGGGCGATGCCCGTTACCAGCAGATGCTTTCAGCCTCCGGTTTTGCCAACTGGTATTGTCAGGCACTTGCCGATTACCTCTGGCATGAGCGTGAACTCTACGCTTACTGGAGCGACCTGAAGTTTACCTACAATCATCTCTGCGTAGAAGGTTACCGCCGCCTTTTCCTGGAGCCGCTGGCTAAGGGCGAGATCAAGAAACTGATTCTCGACTTCCGTGGCAACGGAGGTGGAAGCGTGATAGATACCCGTCTGCTTACCGACTATCTCATCACCCAGACAGCCGTCTATGCCTACGTGCGCAAAAAAGAGGACAATAATCCATACAGTTATACGCCTTGGATTCCGCAGAAGATTACGGTAACGCCGAAGAGCCTGGGCAGAAACATCCCTACCGCCATCCTGCTCGACAACTACAGTGCCAGCATGTCAGAGGTGACAACCCTCATCCTGAAAAGTCAGGGCGACCACGTGAAGACGATAGGCAGAAACAGTTACGGAGCGCAGGCGATGCTCACTTCCGACAACGAAGCCAGCAATGGAGGATGGATAGGAAATGTAACCAGCTACCTCTACTTCTACATGCCATTCTCGCTTACCAAGGATGCACAGGGCAACCTGCTGGAAAGTGTGGGAATCACCCCCGATTATCTGCTCGACGAGATGACCGGAGAGGAAAAAGAGAAGCTCTACCAGAACGATGCTTCGGCTGTGGATAGAGGTCTGAAGAAGGCGATGGAAGTTCTGAAATAGCCCCCAAAAAGCCGGATTTTCCCGGTCTTTCATTCCTCCAATCACAAAAAAGAAATTCATCAAAAAAACAACGTTTCATAAGCGAAGGTGTGCAAATTACACCTTCGCTTTTTATTTTCTATATATCAGGCACTTATATCATATTCGCAATTTTTGTGCTCCCACACATTTTGCACGACGATGCAAACGTTTGCATTTCATTTCCCTTGATTTTCATCACTTTTTTGCAGCTCCTTTGAGAAATTCATCCTATATTTGCAACCGAAAAGGAAACCCGGTGACATTCATCTTGTTACAAGGGTAAGCCTGTGATGATAAGTAAATGACAATAAAGAATAGGACAGCTAACAGTATCCTTAAGAAAGAAAATCAACAGAGTAAAAATATGATGATGAAGCAGAGATCGTTCAAACGAACACCGATGTTGTTACTGCTGATTCTCTCAACAGTAATAACCCGAGCGCAAGAGGTAGCGCTGAAGACCAACCTGCTTGGTTTGGCAACTACTTCGCTCAATGCTGGTCTAGAAATAGGCACGGGCAGGAAGAGCACTTTTCAGCTTTTCGGCGCCCTGAATCCCTGGAAGTTCTCAGGCGACAAGAAATTGCGCTACTGGAACGTAATGCCAGAGTACCGCTGGTACACCTGCCAGAAATTTGGAGGCCACTTCTTCGGCATCCATGCCCTTGGGGGTGAATACAACGTAAAAAATGTGGACCTGCCTTTCGGCATCTTGCCAAAGACAGAGAAAGGAAGACATTACGAAGGCTGGTATGTCGGTGGTGGTCTCACCTACGGATACCAATGGCTGCTGTCAGAGCATCTCAATCTCGAAGGATCCATCGGATTAGGATACATCTACAGCCCATACAAGCTTTACGGAAGATGTGAGAAATGTCTTGACAAGGACCACCGCAACTATGTAGGTCCTACTAAAGCCGCCCTCTCCCTGATATACGCATTCTAGGAACGATATCACCGAGATAGCAAAAACCAAATCAAACCCTCTTTTATTTAAGATGAAGAATATGAAGAAAATGAAGCTTTATGCGGTCATTTCGCCCCTTTGCATTCTGTTTGCACAGAGCGCTTTGACTGTCCAAGCCCAGAAGATAGATGATTCGCAGCTACGGTTGGCTGGAGGCAAGATTCTGATAGACAGCGTCTTGACCCAGAAGAAGAGCGACAGTCTCAAGGTTGCTTTCCGCCTCCATCTCGATAGTCTGCAGCTCAAATCAGAGCAACAGCTGGTTTTCACTCCGCTTATTGCCGGAGAAGATACCATCGCCCTGAATCCCATTATCATCAATGGCAAAAACCAGAATATCAGATACCTGCGCAAAAGCAGCAAACTGAAAAACAGTCAGGCTTTGGTGGTGAGACGCAGGAATGATACCGAGCAGCAGGTGCTCTTCTCACAGACCCTTCCCTACAGGAAGTGGATGAAGGCTTTCAACCTCTCGATGACGGAAGACCTCTGCGGATGCGGTAATCTGCAGGATCAGGATACCACCCAGATGGCTAACATCCAGCCGACACCGAGAATCTGTCGCGACCATTACGTGAAGCCAAAGGCTGAAGCCATCAAGGTGAGAGCCGAAAAGGGTGAAGCCTACCTGAGCTTCAAGCTCAACAAGAGCGATATCCTTGCCGATTTCCGTGAGAATGCCTCAGAACTGGGCAAGATTACATCCACCATCGACCTCGTAAAGAACGACAAGGATGTGAGCATCACCAATATCGATATTCATGGCTATGCATCGCCGGATGGTCCTTACGACAACAACAAGCGACTCGCCAACAATCGTGCGGCAGCCCTGCGCAATTATGTCAGCAATCTCTACACCATCGATGATAAGCTCTTCACCTATCACGCCACCCCAGAAGACTGGGAAGGATTCAAGAAGAAGGTGGAAGCCAGCAACTTAGCCGATAAGTCAGCCATCCTTGCCGTTGCCAACTCATCCTTGGCACCCGATGCAAAGGACCAGAAAATTAAGAAGCTTTATCCGGCTAGCTATCGCTACATCATGAGTGAGATTTATCCTCGTTTACGCCACAGCGACTATACGGTAACCTATACCGTTCGTCCTTTCGACATTGAAGAGGCAAAGGTAATCCTGAAGACCAAGCCTCAGCAGTTGTCATTACAGGAGATGTATCTGGTGGCACAGACCTATGAGCCTGGTTCTCCAGAGTTCAACGAGGTATTTGATATTGCCGTCCGTCTCTTCCCTGATGATGAGACTGCCAATCTCAATGCCGCCTGCACAGATTTGCAGAAGGGCGACCTCGTAACTGCCGAAAAGCATCTTGCCAAGGCAGGAAACTCGAAGGAAGCTGAGCGCATCAGAAAGATTTACGGGGAAATGAAGGCGGAACAATAAAAGTAATAACTAACAATAAAATCACATCAATCATGAGAATTAAACATTTCTTTGGATTAGCAGTGATAGCTGCTATGACAGCAAGTTGCTCTAGCAACAACGATTTAGTAAATGGTGGAAATGGCTCTAGTGAGAATGAGACTGGTGCAAGCTATGCATCTTTCACTATCAACTTGCCTACAACAAGTGGTACTCGTGCAGACGATCCTAAGCCAGGTACACCTTCATTTGATAACGGTGACAAGAATGAGTATGCTGTTAAGGATGCAACTCTTCTTCTCTTCCAGAAAAATGCTACTACTGGTGCCTTTGAATACAAGGAAGCTGTAGAACTTGGTAATATGGAGCCTTGGACATCAAGCGACGCAACTGGTATTACCACAACAGCCAAGTTGACTGCCAAAATTAATAATGCTAAAGTTGGCGCAAATGATTATTATGCTCTTATTGTTCTTAATAACCATACAACAACAGCTGCAAAAATCAATTTTCCTACTACAAACCAATCATTTGCTGAGTGGAGCAAAATAGCTACTAACGCAACTGACAAATACTCGGAGTATGACAACGGTTTCTTTATGGCTAATGCTCCTAAGTATGTTGCCAATAGTACTCCTGAAACTCTTGTTAAGATTAAGAATATCTGTGCTTCTAAGCAGCAAGCTGAGAATTCAGAGGCTACTACAGTATATGTAGAGCGTGGTCTTGCTAAGGTTTCTCTTGAAGATGGTTCTGAAAATAAGCATGTTAATATAGCAGAAGGAAACTATAAAGATGACAAGGTTGACATTACTGGTTGGACTCTTGACGTTACCAACAAAAAGACTTTCCCTGTACATGTAACTGCTTCTGATGATTTGTGGGCAGATATTTGGAAGGAAACTGTTACTCCTGCTGCTGAAAATGGTGCAACAATGGATCGTTTCCATGACAAGCAAGGAGTGTTCCCACGCGTATATTGGGGAGTAGATCCTAACTACAAGACAGATTTAGCTACTGTAGCTAAATGCGAAGGCGAGTTTACAATGGCAAAAACAGCAGATTTCAAGACTGGTGAAGACGCCAAGAAGCCTCAGTACTGTCTTGAGAATACTTTCGACATTGATCACATGGTGCAGGGTCAGACAACACGAGTTTTGTTCTCTGCTAAGTACCAACCTAATGGTTTTAAACCTGGAGAGACTTTCTACAAGATGGGTAATAGCTCTCAGTTGTGGAATGCTACCAAGGTAGAGGCTCAGATTAAGGCTAAGGCTATGGAGGTATTTAATGAGACTGATGCTAACAAGGTGGAAGTAATACTTACAGGTACAGATTTAGCAAAGGCAGGTATCCATCTTATTACAAAAGCGAATGTAAAGCATGGAACAGCTGAGATTTCAGATGCTGATATTACTGCAATTAATACTAAACTTGGTTTCAAGGCAGCATCAGGAACAGACCCTATGGTAGGTTTGTCAACATATGTAGATGGAGTTTCTTACTACATCGCACGTGTAAAGCACTTCGGCGATTACCTTACTAAGTGGGAAGCCGGTAATGATACATACAACAGCAACAACATCAACTGGCTTGGTCGCTACGGTGTTCTCCGTAACAACTGGTATGAGCTTTCTGTACATAGCGTTAGTGGTCCTGGTTATCCTGACGTTCCTAAGGTTAATCCTACAGATCCCGACGACGTTAACGATCAGTACATCAACGTAGAGGTTAAGATCCTCAAGTGGGCAAAGCGTTCACAGACGGTAGATTTGTAATAGCGTAATAACAACGAAAGGCGGAGCTTAGGCTCCCGCCTTCGTTAAAACATACGAGTTGTGTTTTCAGCTTCACCGTAGTGGAAGCTAGAAACACAACCTGATATTCTGAAACATTATATTGATAATAACCAAAAAGCATCATGGCAAACAAAAAGTTACATAGTTGGATCAAGAATATACGCATGGAATGGGGATTCGACAGCTTGGCATCTATCAGCCGAACCGCTGTTTTCGGAACCATCGTCGCTCTCGGCAGCATGCTCTGCAGCTGCAACGACTTGATGCACGACGACCTACCTTCTTGCGATATGGGAGTTGACTTGCAGTTCAAGTACGACTACAACGTGCAACGTGCCGACATGTTCAATGACCATGTAGGCGGAGTAAGCGTGTTCGTATATGATCAGCAGGGTAAATACATCACTCGCCAAGATGCCTACAACAATGCAACATCGCAGCCGCTGAAAGACCATAACTATACCATGCGTCTGAATCTGGAACCGGGCAAATACCGCTTCGCCACCTTCGCCTTCCAGAAGAAATACGAAGAAACCCGTACACATAATGGAGCAAAATTCCAAATCGCCCTTCCCGAGGAAGGCAGCGACATCAAGGATTTAAACGTTAGGCTCGACCGCACCTCTCCTAATCGCAGAAATGCCCAAAGCCCTGACGGCAACGACCCGGAGGATTATCCAGCAATCGTAGAGAACCAATCTCTCCCACTCGATACACTCTGGCAGGGACTCAGCGACCAACTCGTAGAAGTAAAAGACTTACAGGTAACAAAACATACCATCAGCCTCGTCAGAGATACCAAGCAGCTCACCATCCGACTGCACCAGCTCAACGAGCCTACCAACATCAATGCCGACGACTTCAGTTATCAGATAACCGATGCCAACGGCTACATCAATTACGACAATTCCCTCCTCCCCGACGAGGAGTTAAGATACACTCCATACAAGACATGGACCACCGAATTCAAGGATCAAAATGGCAAGGTAACAGAACGAACAGCCATCGCAGCCCTGATGTTCAGTAGAGTCGTACTTCATCCCGTAACCGAGAACGACAAGAATGCGATACTGAGCATCTGGAACAAGAAGACGGGCGAAGAGGTGGTCCGCATCAATCTTGCCGATTGTCTCGCCCAAGGCAGAGGAGCCTTCGAGAATATGAACTATTCTGCCCAGGAGTTTCTGGATAGAGAATACGACTACAAGCTCGACTTCTTCCTCAAAGGCGACCAGTGGCAGTATATGCAACTCGGCATCTCCATCCTCGACTGGAGCAAGCGCATACAGCGTGCCGACTTATAATCGTAAATCATGCATCGAGATGAAATCATCGAGATGGAAAAAGTAAAAGATAAAGTTATCATGAGAAGATTTCATATCTATATAGGTTTCATAGTTTGGTTGTTGACTAGTTTATTTGCAGTTAGTTGTAATGACGAGTTGGAGGGCAACGGATACTCCTTCAACTCGTCTAGCAACCTGCACGTGCTGGTACCAACCGTGCTCAGTGCGAGCGGCGAGGCATTAAGCGGCAGTTCCTCTGAGGTTCCTACCTATAATGCCACGGTAGATGAATGCCAGATCAATGATCTTCGTCTCTACGCCTTTCCTGTAGATGGTAAAGGTAAGCTCGTAGCAGAGAATCTTCCTGCTCCACTGGCAACAATGATGACCAAAGAAGGAATTGCTACCTATCAGTTGAATATTACCCCGGGAAAATATCATATCTATGTGGTTGCCAACATGAATGATGTATTGGCAGGACAGACCATCACCACAGAAGATGCCCTCAAGAATATGGTGCTCGATTACAGACCTACAAGTACAACGGGTATGCCGGTATGCACTAATATCCCAATGATTTACGAACCAGAGAAGGATGCCTCAGGCAATCTTGCTGAAACCGAGATTACGGCAGCGGGTGATAAATATAAAGAGGTGATAGCTAACATGAAGTTTACCTGTGTAAAGGTAAAACTGAATCTTATCTTCGATCCTTCCGATCCAGGAGTTGCATCCAATTTCGGCGGCAAAAGCTTCAGCATCAACACTATTTCAGCCGATAAGCTCTCTCCTTTTACCCATCTCTATTGGGGCGGTAAATTCGAGGCTCCTTCTTGGGCAGATGAAGTATACGAGAGAGGTTTTCAAAATACTCCTTATGACTCTCAGGCATCTGAACGTCCAGCCGTATACTATGCCGATTGGACAGACAATAGATCTGCGTCAGCAACAAATAACAATGATGATATAAAAGGAACCGGAGATGCGAAGAAAACTCCAGATAATGCTGCTGGCAAATGGCTTTTCCAGCAGACCTATTATCTCCCTGAGCGATATATCTCATCAGAATCCGACCGCAGTTATCTTACCATCAATGGTAATGTAGGTGGAACAGCTGTCAACAATTATCGTATCAATCTGGGTCATAAAAAGAATGAAAGCAGCGCCACAGAAGTACCCGTCTTCCCTCGCGGTACCTTCTATGAGATTACCGGTGCTATCAAGAGTCTCGGTAATATGGATCTGAATTGCAAGGTAAGTGTAAAGGACTGGGAAATAGTGCCTATTTCTGCCGACTTCAACCATACCACTTTGTGGGTAAGCAAGACGAAGGCTAGTGTTACGTCAACGACATCTGATTCCATTAACTATGAGTCGAATGCAACCATTACACAAGAAAACCTTGGTTGTGAGACAAAGATTGATGGTCAAGATCTGATTATACCAGAACTGAATATATTTACAAAGCAGATTAAGTTCAGAATAAATAAGGATATTAACTATTCTGCCTATAGTAGTGAATATACAGGTACTGCTAAAGTATGGATCAAGGCTGGTAACATTAAGAAATACATTGATGTAATGTATGATGTAAAGCCATATTTTGATGTAACTCCACAAGAGATAACAATCTATAGTGGAAGCGATAATATGACCAAGGTTATAAGTTTCAATACCAATCTTGGAGGCTTAGAGTTTACAACTGGTGGAACTACTTCTGCCTCAGAGGCAAAATCCAGCATAAGCTATACAAATGGAAGTGGAGAAACGATTACTTCATCCATAACGGCTAATTCGGTGACTGGTACAGATCAGGGAACCTTTATTATTAAAGCCGACCAGACTGTAGAAACATCCATCACACATACCATTTATGTTCAGCCAAGAGGCTATACTACAGGTAAATATGGTGCAGAATATGACTTTAAAAAGCCTATTAAGATTACGGTTAAGCCAGCAGTAGGTAAATACTATATCTACTTAAGAGTTATCAATGATCGCACTACATATAATAATGGAGAAGGCAATAAGGTTGAAAATAATTACAAAGGTACACTGGATGAAGGTGGTAAAAAAAATTGGGATGATGGATGGGAGGATCCAGCAAATAGAGAAAATATTGATTCTCCTGAAGAAAATAAACATTTACTCTATGCATATACCCAGATAGGTGAAACGGAAGGTAAGAGTGATAAAGTTTGGAGATATACTGATACCTGGCCAGGTGATAAAATGACAGCTGACTATGCCAACCCTGGCTGGTATTACTTTACTTATGGCGTGAATGCTATTCAAAAAAGTCGTGATTCTGGCGTTGAAGGAGATAGAATAATAAAACCAGGTGAAACCTTACTCATGTTTAATAATCGTTATAACGAAGGTCCAGGTTATGCTGCACACCGTTGTCCACACCATAATGAGCCGGGTATTCCTCTCTTCGATTACGAGGATCATGAGGGTTGGATTGTTTTCGACCCGACAACCGATGCCATGTGGCATGCTTTTGATGAAAAGCCAGAAATTGAGAATATTAAGATTACTATATATACTCAAACTGAAATCTATGGTTGGTTCAAAGAGTATGGTATCGCAAAAAATGGACAGTTCATCATGTTCGATAAGGAGGGTAAAACTTACACAAAAAGTACTGTAGGTTCATGGCATAAAACTGTTATTACGCTTAAAGCGATAAAAGGTGAACACGAGAAATCTATAAGATTATACACCACTTCAGAGAAAAAGACAGACCAAAGTATCATTCTCTTTAATGGCAGGAGTTTCAAAAACGATACTGGCTATTACAAAGGTGGAACATGGTATCAAGGTATACCTGATGGTGCAAAATAAATAATATTGGGAAAAATGAAGAAGATAAAGCATTTAATGATATGGATGGGATTGCTCCTTTGCCTTGTTTCTTGCAAGGATGCAATGGAGACTATCGGACTCGGCGGGGATGAAATCCCTGCCGAGGGGGTAACCTTAAACATTGAGTTGCCCAACTTCTCCGAAAAGAAAATAGATACTAGAGCGGGTTCTACAGAAAGCATCGGTAACGTTACTGCTGTGTTTTATGGCGAAAGCAATACTTACAAAGGTATGGCGAATGTCACCATTGGAAGCAAGAATGCAGACGGTACGTATCAGGTAACAATCAGTAAAATTCCATCTGGAACAGTTACCGTTCATCTGGTAACAAACGTAAGTAATCTCGAAAAGACAGAAGCAGAAGATTTGCAAAACATTGCGTCAGCTACACCTAGAACTATAGATCCTGGCAAACCTGTATGTTGGGGTAGCGTATCTTTACAGACACTCTTGGATGGTACGGCAAATGTCAGTCTGTTGAGACAATATGCCAAGGTTACCTTGAAAGTAGATGATGCGATACAGACTGTTTTTCCTGAAAAAGAGGCTGGTCTTATCATCAGTCATGCAGCTGCAAAGAGTGCTATCGCACCAGCTGGTTATAAAGAACCATCAGATGTCTTAGCAGAGACAACAGAGTTTAGTAAAACTGATTTCGGCAATGGAACTGACCGTGAAGTCGCGGTAACAGAAACATCTGCAGGTAAAGCTTACGTTATCATCAAGGCTAAATATAGAAATGAAGATGGTTACTATAAAGTGGGGCTTTACAATAATCCAGACAAGACTTCTGAGTTTGCTCTCTTGAGAAACCATAACTATACCATCACAGTAAAGCAGGTGAATGCCCCTGGTTTCAAAACTAAGGAAGAAGCAATCAAGGCAGAACCGGAAAACAGACTGGTAGCAGAAGTTGTAGATGACAATCCTACCATCACCAAAATGATAGCCTGCAAGGATTATGAACTGGGTGTTAGCGATAAAGTTTGCGTAGACGCTAAAGCTACCAGTGCTAAAGTAACTGTAGTTACGACTTTGAATAAAGCAACCAGCAGCGATGGAAGTTTTTATACGGTTACCCCTGAAAACAGTTGGATACATAAAAATCCAACCGTTGAAGAAACGAACACAAATGATGGAACCAACCATTCTACTCAGGGTAAAAAGTATGTCCTGACCTTTACTATAGATAAGAACGATGATCAGGAAGAAAGCAGAACTGGTACTATTACGGTTAGCTCTGGTGACTTAACGCTTACTGCTCAAATTATACAGAAAGGTTATGATTTCAAAAGAGATAATCAACGTCTGGTTACATTATGGGATGGATCGAATAAATTGACTGAAGATTACTTCACATGGTTAGATAAAGTGCAAGGTATAACACCAAAAGAGATGCATGACGGCAACGTCGAAGTCGTTAGGAACGAAGGTTTGCATTTTAGCCCAGTTAACAATACCTACAGTTATCTCATCAAGAAGTTGGATGGTGACAGGGTTGAGAATAACGATACTAGATTTACTGTTGTAGATAATGGTAGCGGATACTGGAAAGTGACCCTGAATAATAGTAACGATAATTCTCTTTGGAAATCATCTTTCAACATCATCAAGAATACAGCTAGGGTAAAGATTACTTATGATGTATATCATACAGGTATCTTTCATCAGATTTTGAACACATATAATCAGATGGCTGAAGATGGAGAAACCAGTAAGTTGGTTAAAGGCTGGTTCTATTATGAAGTGGTCAAGGTGAAAGGTAATAGTGGCAAAACTTATCTCATGCTCGACCGCAACCTGGGTGCATCGAATAATGGTCCTTACATTAGAGAGACAAAAGCACTGGAGGGAAACGAGAAAGCAATCGGTGGTTACTTCTACATAGCTACAGGTAAGACTGATAATCTTTCTTCAACTCTTTCACCTAGCGGATATGAAATTCCAAAGATGGAGGTTTTCGAGGATTTGATCAATGAATCTGAACCCGTCATTCAGGTAGTACCCAAGACAACACCATCTGGCGAAACTTACAGTTGTGCAGAAATTAAGACAACAGACTCGCAACTAAGTTGCATTTACTTACCTTACGGTGGTTATTTGGAAAATGAGGTTTTACGAAATCCTATTCATGTTGATTTGTGGACTCAAACACCATTATCAGGAACTCAAGGTTTCGCCAGTACAAGTCCTGACTACGGATTTTGGTACAAGTATTTTGATATTTACAACAAGAGTCAGAACTTCTCAAACGTGCGCTTCGTGAGTGGCAGTAATGGTAATAACACCGGTCGCTACAAGGCGATGCCTTTACGATTAGTGCGTGTTCTTCAATAAAGATAAGTGATAAATATAATAACATCTTTTACTTATATATAAATAAAATATAAAAACAGCTGTTTTAAAAAGAAGGGTTGGATTTTCGTGAGAAAGTCCAGCCCTTCGTTTTTTTAAATACGCTTCCATCGCATATTGCCTCACTACGGCATTACATTGCCCTTTACCAGGGCAATATCTTGCCATTGCCAGGCACAAAACGATACGTCGGGAGAGAAAATCCCCACTCTCTTTTTTACTCTTCACCCTTCACCAAATCGCCTGAAACCCCGATAAACACTGGGGTTCCGAGAGGTGAAGAGTTGGCTCAACTCTTCACCACTCTTCACCTGGATATTTTATTCTTCGGATTACGCTGAGTTAACAGAGCATTCTTGCTCCACGGATTACGCACGGAATTGAAACGGAAGCTCGACCTATTCGGTCTGTAGAATAACGCAGATTTTCCGTCAGGCGTCTGTCTTCCGTGAGGCGTCCCAGCGGATTTGCAATCCGCTGTAAAAAAAATGTTCGACCTATGAAACCGGGGGATTTGCAATCCCCCCTCAATCAATAAACAGCTAGCGAAAAAATCTGGGGTGAAGAGTGGTGAAGAGTCGAGCGCACTCTTCACCCTATCAAAGCAACTCATACACAAACACTTACGCCACTCCGGTGAAGGGTGAAGAGTGTTTTTGAAATTGGCGGATAATCGTTACAAGTTACAGCGGATTACAAATCCGCAAAGAAAAGGTCGAACATTTTTTAACAGCGGATTGCAAATCCGCTGGGACGCCTAACGGAAGACAGCCACCTCACGCATTGCAAATTCGTCGGGACACCTAGCGGAAGACAGCCACCTCACGCATTGCAAATCCGCTGGGACGCCTCACGGAAGAAAGGAAGATTTAAAATAAATATCCGCCCACCAGCTGATTTCCACTTGCACAACAGGTGTTGTGCGAGCGCATATCAGCTGTTATGCAAGCGCACAACAGCTGTTGTGCGGCTGGAGAGATAGGCATTTCCGGCTTATACTATTAGTTCTTCTGGCAACAAGTAAAGGTTACTCCGAAGACTATTTACGTTAAAGCGATGCAGCAACGATAACACTTACAGGGCACAGCGATAGTACTTACAAGATTGCATCTAACGAGATAACTTCGAAAAACAGGAAGATAGGATTAGTATAATTTTCATTAAAAAAGCAACCTAAAAGTTGCAACAAATCGTTTTTATTCATATCTTTGCATTATAAAAGCATTAAAGATATGAAGTTTGCTAGAATCATCCCTGGTTATGATCATCTCTGGGCAGTTAGAGATGAAAGTCAAAAAGCAGATGAGCTCACTCGTTTGTTTCAAAAGTGGAATAATGCCAATTATCTACTGGACTTCTTTCTAGCTAATCTTGAAGACTTACAAGGATTCTTCCATATTGAAAAAATAAGCGACGCTATTAAAGATACAATGGAAGATGCAGAGGAGTTGGAAAGACTAATTCTGGAATTTCCATATACAGAACATCTAGACGAACTATTTCATCCTTTAAGTCTTTCAGACAATAGAATGAGAGAGTTAACTAGAGAAAAAGCAAGAAACTGGGATAGAAAGAAACATGCTAGCTGGCTTAGAATATACGCTATCAGAATAGAGCCTAATGTATATATTATCACAGGAGGAACTATTAAGCTAACAGCTAAGATGCAAGATAGAGAACATACTCAAATAGAACTTGACAAACTGAATATTTGCCGAGAATATTTAATACAGAACGGAGTGTTCGATCAAGATAGTTTTATTGATTATATAAAGGAGGAATAAATATGAAAGAGAAAACATTAAGATTCTTAGAGGCACATGAAAGCCATGAAGCCTCTTCATTTGTTGATGAAGCCAAGTGGAGACAGGAAAACAATGCCTGGATAAGATGGTCGCAGAGCATTGCGCTAAAAATTGTCGATTTCATGCAAGAGAACAATTTATCAAGAGCTGATATTGCTGAGCGGTTGGGATGCACTCCACAATACGTAAGCAAAATTTTGTCCGGAAAGACTAACTTCTCGTTCAAAACCATCGCAGAAATTGAACGCCGACTTGGTATTTCTTGTATGGAAAAAGCTTTTGCATAATGCCTGAAAACTCTCGCAACCCACTCTTCACCCTACTAAAGAAACTCATACACAAATACTTACACCACTTCTGTGAAGGGTGAAGAGTGTTTTTGAAAGTGGCTTGCAGTTTCGACGGATTTGCAATCCGTCGTATAAAAAGGTTCGACTTATCAAACCTGGGGATTTGCAATCCCCCCTGTCGGAAACGATTTACATCTTTTTAATTGCCAAAAACTTGCACAATCCAAAAAAATGCCGTATCTTTGCGGATAAAGAAAGGAATAGGAGAAATGATTATGGCAAACAATGAATACAGAAAGCTGCCGGTAGGCATACAATCTTTCAATGTTATCAGAGAGGAAGGATACCTCTATGTTGATAAAACTGACATGATTTGGAAATTGGCGAACCAAGGTTTTAAGTATAATTACTTGAGCCGTCCTCGCCGATTCGGAAAATCTGTGCTTGTTGATACGCTCCAGGCTTACTTCGAAGGAAGAAAAGATCTCTTCGAAGGACTGAAAATCATGGAGCTGGAAAAAGATTGGAAACAGTACCCGGTAATTCGACTTGACATGAGCCGAGGGGGAGCAACCGCAGATGAAGTTAAGGCATATCTGGATCAAACGTTTGATGTTTATGAGCAATTATATGGCATCCATATTAAACCAACAGATTCACTGGGAAACCGCTTCGACCTCATCATCAAAACCGCCTATAAGCAAACAGGGCTCAAAGTCGCCATTCTCATCGATGAATACGACTCTCCTCTCCAGCACTCCTGGAAAACTCCCGAGCATGAGGGTTGCACAGACGTATATAGAAGCGTTTTTGCCATTCTGAAGGCTGATGATGCCTACCAGCGTTTCGTCTTCATCACGGGCATTACCAAGTTTACGCAGATTTCTCTCTTCTCGGTTCTCAACAACCTGACCAATATCAGTTTCCTTCCAGAATATGCTGCCATCTGCGGTATCACAGAAGAAGAAATCGGACAGAACTTCAAGCCGGAACTGGAAAGAATGGCAGAAGTGAACGGCTGGACTTTGCAGCAAACCCATGATAATCTGAAGGATTACTACGACGGCTACCATTTCAGTCGCAGAAATATGGTGGACATCTACAATCCTTTCAGTCTCCTCAATGCACTTGATACACAAGACCTGAGCTGTTTCTGGGTTTCATCTGGAGCTACTTCCATGCTGCCGAAGTTTGTGGATAACATGGAGCTTCGCTTACGCAATTTCGAACATTGTCCAATCTTACGCAAGACGCTTGAGAGTTCTGATGTAATCAATGGTGGTGCCGAGCTCTTCCTCTATCAGACGGGCTACCTTACCATCAAAAGCAGTGATGAATTTGGCTACTTCCTCGGTTTCCCAAACCAGGAAGTAAAACAGGCACTCTACGAGGTGGTTCTCCCCACGCTGACGATGCAATCTGAAAGCGATATCATCAGTCTGCAGAGTAGTCTGTTCCGTCAATTGGGTACTGGTGAAATCGCAGATGCTATGAAAACATTGAAAGCATTGGTTGCCGACGTGCCTTACAGCAACAAGAAGCTTGCCTCAATGGATATGGAAGAGCGCTATAGACTCATCATCAGTACCATTCTGAATGCCATCGGACTGAAAGTAGAAGTAGAGCACATGCTTGCCACAGGAAGAATCGACCTCATAGCCCAGACTTCCCGCTACATCTACGTGATAGAACTGAAGCTGAGAAACAATGGCGGCAAGAAGGCTGCCATCCAGCAGATTCAAGAAAACAGATACCTGGAACCTTTCAAGGCTGACAAGCGAAAGGTGATAGGCCTCGGCATAGAACTGGACGAGGAAGGAAAAGGCATATTGGATTGGGGGATTACTTCATAGATTTTCCGTGCGTAATCCGATGAATAATGACACACCCTCACAGAGGATAAAAAGGTGGATTTTCAGCAGAAAATCCACCTTTTACACTATATTCTCCGTTTTGTCCACCTCTTTTCCGTGTATTTTGTGTACTTTTGCGGCTGTGTATGAATCGCAGCAGGAAGTAACTTCCAAAAGCTGCGGCTTCATGCTACCAGCAAATAACAAGCAACAAAATAAAAACAAGCCTAAAGAATAAACAATGAATAAGAAAAGACAGTTTTTGCTTTCGGCTGTGCTCGCCACAACGCTGGCAGCCAACGCCCAAGTAACCATTCAGGTAGATGCCTCTAACCCAGGCGTCAAGGTTTCACCTAATTTATATGGTATCTTCTTCGAGGATATCAACCATGCTGCTGACGGCGGTCTCTATGCCGAACTCATCAGCAACCGCTCTTTCGAGGATGACGACAAGAACATCCCTACCTGGAAGACTGCGGCTCAGGAAGGTGCCAAGATCCAGACACAACTCATCAACAAGGGTCTGCTCAACAAGGTACAGGGCAAGGCTCTCCAGCTTACCATCGCGGCAAAGCCTGCTGCCACAGCCTCTCTCATCAACGAGGGCTTCTGGGGCATCAATGCCGTTCAGGGCAGAACCTACAAGCTCTCTTTCTGGGCAAAGGGTAGCTACAAAGGCGGATTGAAGGCTCGTCTCACCAACGCAAAGGGCGACAAGGTGTATGCAGAAACTGCACTCAATGCCAAGGTTGGCAAGAAGTGGACTAAATATACAGCTGAACTCACAG
>OIZX01000756.1_pt1 | contig 19823 bp, 15 predicted proteins | sample 1588621 | NCBI WGS metagenome assembly OIZX01 (sample SAMN03283276) | human gut metagenome | biome: human-associated habitat; material: feces | host: Homo sapiens | place: Peru | collected 2012 | reverse complement strand
ACAAAATTGCCACGCTGGAACAGAAGAAACAGCACTATGAAGAAATTCTTCGCCGGGAGCTTGACGGCCTCGACGATGAATTTGAAACGCTGCGCCTTCTGTCGCAGGAGCTGTCCGTGCGGGCAACCGGCCTGCGATTTCGGAAAGCGGCTTGAGATATAAACGAGTAAAATTAACCCGTTTATATGGTTAACAGTTATTCAGATAAGCTATCAAGCAAACAAGCACAGGCTTGTTTCAAAATGAAACACCAGCAGCAATTTGAACAAACGAATCGCCTAAATCACTAGAAATAGACGCTTTCAGAGGTGGAGTAACCTCTGAAAGCGTCGTCTTTTTGTGCATTTTTTGGGAAGCCCATTTTGTAACACCCCCTCAGAGCGTAGAAAGCCTCGCAGCGCTTCGCTGCGGCCGGGTGCGCTGAGCGTTTTCAGCTGCACTCTAGTCAAAGGGAAACAGAGCCTTCTGGCTCTCCATCGTGAACATATTCTCCCGCGTCACGATCTGGGTCGCCGTGTCGATGAGCGTATTGGCATCGAGCCGTTCACCCTGCAAAAGCTGCCACGCCTTTTCCACGCCCAGATAGCCCATGGCGTAGGGGTTCTGCACGATGAGCGCCGACAAAACACCGGCATGGAGCAATTCGACACACCGCGGATTGGTGTCAAACACGACGCCGCGCACCGCTTCAGCCAGCCCCTGCTGATAGATCGCCTGCGCCACGCCCACAGCCAGCGGCTCGTTGAAGCCGACCAGCACATTGATCTCCGGGTGGTTCCGCAGCAGCCGCTCCGCCGCGTGCTGTGCCTCGCGCGCGTCCGTCTGGACGTTTACGGTGTAGATCCCGCTGACCCGTTCGTCCGTCAGAAGCGCTTCGCGAAAGCCGAGCTCCCGCTCCTGACAGTTCTGCGTCTCCGCGAAGCAGTTGACGATGCCGACCACCAGACGCGTCTGATCCGTATCCAGCACCGCCTCCCCCATGATGCGCCCGGCGGCCACATTGTCCGTGCCGATCCGCGCGGAAACGCCGCCGGAGTCCACGTCCGAGTCGATGATGACGATCCTGATGCCTGCGGAGGCCGCCGCGTCGATGGCAGACGCGTTTTCCGTATAGCTGATGGCGGAAAAGATGATGGCGTCCGCTCCAGCGTGGATCGCCTGCCGGATCAGGTCGTTTTGATCCTCATACGCCTCCTCGTTTTCCGCACCGACGATGGTGAGGTCGATGTTGTATTCCGATCTTGCGACGTTCGCGCCCGCAAAGACCGACTTCCAGAACTCTGTCGTTGTGGACTTGGCGATCAGCCAGACGCGGTACGGCGCGCTCTGCGCGCTGCGGGCACAGCCTGCGGCGCAGCTCAGCAGCAGCGCCAGCGCCAGCGCCGCCGCGATATGCCTGAGGCGCTTAATGATCCTCATATTCAGCCTCCTGCCGTATTTTCGGCATCCGCACCGTCACGCAGGTGCCCTCGTCCGGCACGCTGGTGATCGAGACACCATAGCGCTCGCCAAACCAGATCCGAAGCCGCTCGTTGACATTCGTGATGCCGATGCCGCTCTTGCTGTCCGGTCCTCGCCGGAAAATATCCTCGAGCTGCTCCGGCTCCATGCCGACGCCGTTGTCCGTGACCGTAAACAGAATGTCCTCTCCGCTTTCAAAGACACGGATGTCGATCCGCTCGTCGTCCGAAAGCCCGTTCAGACCGTGATTGATCGCGTTTTCAATGAGCGGCTGGAGCGTGATCTTGTTGCACAGAAAATCCAGACAGCGCTCCTCCACGTCAAAGGAGTAGGTGAACTGATCCCGAGACCCTGACCTGACTGCCGCCGTGCTTTCCAAAGCAGAAAAAACGAAGGCTGTCTGGATTCTCTCCACAAGCAACCAGAGTTTCTGTTGCAACAGAAGTAAAAATCATTTAAAATACCAACAGGAATAGTTTGTATAAAGGGAGATCAAAAATGGAAACAAAGTTGTGGTATGACGTTCCGGCAGCTTCCTTTTGTGAGGCATTGCCTATTGGAAATGGCAGCTTGGGTGCAATGGTATATGGGTGCATACCTAGCGACGCTATTTCTTTGAATTTAGACACATTGTGGTCTGGGACTGGAAGAAGAGTGGAGAGATATGTTGACATGAATGCACTGACCGAGGCTAAGCACTTATGTATGTCTGGGAAATACCTTGAGGCGCAGAGTATTGTAGAAGAAAAACTGTTAGGAGTTTTTAACGAGTCCTATATGCCGCTTGGGAGGTTAAAATACAAATATAAGGATATAAAGAGCTTTGACTGTTATAAGCGTGAGTTGGATTTAGAGAGGGCAGTTGCATCAACAGAGTTTTCCTCTGCCGGACGCCGATATAAATCAGAAATATTTGCGTCAAATCCTGACGGTGCGATTGTCCTTAGGTTTTTGTGTGACACATCTTCCAAATTGAATGTAGAATTCTGCTTAGAAAGCAAGCTGGCACATATTTCGACGACAAATTGCAACAATGAGATCATTATGACAGGGAACGCTCCAACGCATGTGGAACCCAACTATGTCGTAAGTAAAGACCCCGTTGTTTATGAAGATGGAGCTTTGGGGATGCCTTTTTGCTGTGTCGTAAGTGTGTCCGCGATCGATGGAAACGTTGTTCGCTATAAAAACGGAAGGATACGGGTGGAAAATGCGTCCGAAATTACAGCTATCATTACAGCGAAAGATGGATACTGCGCAAAATCAATATCCATAAATCAATCCGTGGAAAAGTGTATAAAGGAGGCTAACACGCTCATTCAAAAGCTACGGAAGAAATCGTTTTATGAACTGCTGGATACACATCTGAAAGATCACAGCTTGTTATTCCAACAATCAAAATTAGACCTGTATGAGAAAGCCCCGGACGTTCCTACAAATAGACGGCTGCAATCATTCCGAAAAGGAGAAAAGGATCTCGGATTATATTGCCTGTACTACCATTTTAACAGATATTTATTGATCGCAAGTTCAAGAAAGGGATCACAGCCAGCAAATCTTCAAGGAATCTGGAATGAAAGCGTTCGCCCGGTATGGAGCAGCAATTGGACAACCAACATAAATACGGAGATGAATTATTGGCCGGCAGGGATTTGCAATCTGATCGAGTGCTATGAGCCGTTGTTGGCCATGCTGGAGCAAGTGAGCGTGGCCGGAAAAGAAACGGCAAAAAAATACTTCGGCTGTAGCGGGTGGGCTGCGAATCATAATGTAGATATTTGGCGGCATACAGAACCAGTTGCAGGGATAGCGAAATATGCATTTTGGCCAATGGGTGGAATTTGGCTGACGCTTCAGGTGTTTGAGTATTATAAATTTACAAGAGATAAGGGGCTGTTGCTGGAGCGTATCTATCCAATTATGCGGGGAGCAGTTTTGTTTTGCTTAGATTGGCTGGTAATGGGAGAGGACGGGTGTTATCATACACCTCTTTCAACATCCCCGGAGAATACATTCTATGATGAAAACAAAAACGAATGCGCAGTGAGTTACAGTTCAACCATGGACATTGCACTAATAAAAGAACTATTTAAAGACATGGTGGAGGCTTCTGATGTATTGGGTGTATGTGACAATTTGATTCAAGAGATCAGCTATATAAATCGTTTATTGCCTGCATATCAAATTGGACGGAATGGACAGCTTCAGGAATGGTTCCGCGATTTCGAAGAATACGATCCGGCGCATCGCCATTTTTCTGGATTGGTGGGCTTTCATCCGGGGACAACCATCAATCAGTATGACACACCAGAACTGGTAGAAGGAGTAAGGAAGTTTATTGCGCGGCGGCTAGCCTGTGGAGGAGGGCATATAGGATGGAGCTGCGCGTGGTTGATTAATCTATTTGCCAGACTTGGGCAAGGTGATGAAGCTAAGCTTTGCTTGGATGAGCTTTTGAAAAAATCCTCTTATGACAATCTTTTTGATTTGCATCCGCCGCTTGGGGAAAATGAAGGGGAACGCGAGGTGTTTCAAATTGATGGGAATTTAGGTGCTGCGAGCGGCATTGCAAGTATGTTTTTGAGGAGCTGCTATGGCATTATTGAAATTCTTCCTGCCCTGCCGGCTGAATGGCGCAAGGGAGAAATCATAGGGTTGCGTGCTGAGGGTGGAATTATTGTAGATATTAAATGGTCAAATATTAAAAAGGTACAAGTTCGTCTTCAGTCTGAGAGAGAACAGGAAATAGTCGTCAGATACAAGAACATGGAGTGGAATGTCCACTTAAGCAAAGGGCAATCGAAGCAGCTGTGTACCGTATGATGTCAACGCGCAGACGTGCCGCCAATAGCTTTTGACGAATGCGTTTTAGATGATTCCAATTATTTCAGTTTTTTTCATCTCACATTTTAGTTTTATACATTTACAACAAAAAATGAAATCATTAGAATTAAAATATAGCAAAACCAAACATATTTTTAAGAAAGGATAATGTGAAGATGAGAAAAGCTAAAGGATTGGTTTTTGTCGGGATGGTTTGTGTACTGATTATCAGCCTGTTGGCAGGGTGTGCAAAATCTGGCGATAAAAGCGCAGACACATCAATGACAGACACACCGACAAAGACGGAAAAAGAAAAGGTTACGATCAGCGCGATGGTTCAACAATCCAGATACTACGATGGATTGAAGGCAATGATTTCAAAGCTGGAAAAAGAAGAGAATATCGTGATCGATGTGCAGGTTGTTCCGGACGCAGAATCTCTTAACATGATTAAGATGAAGCTCAATTCCGGGGAGGCACCGGATATGATCGATTACAATGTCCCGGCGGTTTATGACATTGTAGATGCTGCGGGTAATTTTGCTGATTTGAGTGATGAGGCATGGGTGGCTAATCTTTTGGTCCCGGACAATGTTGTCAACAAAGATGGGAAAATTTACGGTTTTCCATTTTTAAGCGTTCCGGGAACGCATGGGTTCATTTACAATAAGGACGTGTTCGAAAAGGCGGGAATTATGGCGACTCCAAAGACCTGGGGTGAGCTTTTAACGGTATGCCAGACACTGAAGGATGCGGGTATTACCCCAATTTACGTGCCGAAGGATAGCTGGGTCCCTCAGATTTTGATGACAGATAATTTCGCTAAAGCTTTGGGCGCGGAGAAATCGAAGGAATACGCAGTCAAACTGATGAATAATGAGATGAAATGGACGGATATCCCAGAATTTACAGAGGTCATTGATAAGTATTTGGACTTGTATAGCAAAGGATATGTCAATGATAATTTCACCTCTGCTACATACGATGATGCGATAGCGGCTGTGGCCGATGGTACCGCAGCGATGCATTTCAACGGTGACTTTTTTGCAGCAAGTGTTTTAGAAGCAAATCCGGAGGCAAACGTGGGCATGTTTGCAATGTCCATGATGGACGGAGTGGATGTTGTAACAGAAAATATGTCTTCCCCCGGCTTTATGGTATATAAAAACTCCAAGAATTTGGATGCTGTAAAGAAAGTGTTGAATCTTTGGGCTACGCCAGAGTATGCAGACCTGTATTTTGAGGGACGCCCGGGTTTCCCCGCCATAAAGGGTGTCAATGGCGGTGAATTGCCGGAATATTTGCAAGAAATCAATGACAACTTCATCCAGACAGGCAATGTTATTCCTGAATGGAACTTCCGTGTAATGAACCTGAATGCATTGTGTGAAAGCAGTCTGTACGTTTATTATGTAGACGCGCCGGCAAAAGGAAACAAGGACGGTGCGGCGATTTTGGAGCAGTTCCAAAAGGACTTTGAACAGTATATGAAAGATCAAGGCGCCGAGGCATTTAATTAGCGTAAAAATACCGGCCTAATGGAGCTGCCATACCGATATATGGTATGGCAGCTTTTCTAACAGGAGAAGAAACGATATGAAAAAAAATAGAGACGTCATAAAAGCAAGACTGTACCCGGGGTGGATGTGCATTCCAGCTGCCGGAATATACACAGTTTTTTATATCGCACCGATCGTAATTGCGTTTTTGTTTTCTTTTACGAACTGGAACATGGACCGGCTGAATTCACCGCAGTTTTCAGGGATACAGAATTTCGTGAACATATTTCAGGATGCGGTTTTTTTGCGTTCACTGGGAAACACTGTGCTTTTCGCCGTTTTTACAACAATCTTCAAGACTGTCGTGGGTCTGTGTCTTGCATTACTTGTTGTGCAGAAGTTTAGAGGAAACGGTTTCTTTAGGACACTGTTTTATTTGCCATGTGTATTAAGCTGCATGATCGTCGGTCTTCTTTTTACTGGAATCTTGAAAAAGGGTGGGTTGCTAAATAATGGATTGATCGCCCTTGGAATGGAAGCAATGACGAAAGACTGGCTTGGGCAGTATGGTACGGCGATGTTTTGGATTATTTTTATTGAAGTATGGATGTGGGCTGGATTTAATATGTTTTTATTTATTTCCGGTTTACAGGCAGTGCCAAACGAACTCTATGAAAGTGCAAAAATGGATGGAGCCACCGTCTGGCAGCGGTTTTCTAAAATAACGCTCCCTCTGCTGGTTCCATCTTTCACAGTTGTAATTACATTAAACATTACGGGAGGCCTGAAGGTATTTGACCTTGTATATGCCTTAACAGGGGGAGGTCCGGGATTCGATACTCAGGTGCTCAGCACTTATACATATCGTGCGTTTGGATTAGGCCTTCTCGGAAAGTCAAGTGCAAGTTCGGTTGTGCTTTCCATAGGCGTGGCTCTTGTTGCTTTTGCATTGAATCGATTCTTAAGAGGTAAGGAGGTTGACACATGACAAGGTCAAGAAACAGGAGTAAAAGCCTTGCCTTTATATTATGCCTGTTAATATCGCCGGTTTTTTTAATTCCCGTAATCATGATGGTTTTGGGCTCATTTAAAACACAAGGAGAAGCTCTCCATATGGATTTGAGTTTCCCGAAACAGTTTATGATCGAAAATTATCTGCATGTAATGAAAACTGGGAATATACTGAAAGGCTATAAAAACAGCCTCATCATTACAATGATAACAGTTTTGCTGATCATCCTCTTCGGGAGCATGGCAGGGATCGTGATTTCAAGAAGAAATGACAAAAGAATGAATGCCGTGTATTATTATTTTATATTTGGGCTAACTGCGACCATACAATTAGTTACGACTTATTTTCTGCTTCTTAAACTACATATGCTCGAAACCTATATTGGGGTCATTCTGGTATTTACTGCTGTAAACCTGCCCTTTGCTGTTATGACCTTTGCCAGCTTTGTGAAGGGGGTCCCCCGTGAGATCGATGAAGCCGCACTAATAGACGGCTGTAATTCTTTTCAAATGTTTTTCAAAATACTGCTTCCCATTATGAAGCCTGCGGTTATCACCAACTTGATTATCGCAGCGATCAGTGTTTGGAACAGTTTTCAAATTCCGTTGTATCTGATGAGCAGCTCTGACAGAACTACGATCCCAATGATGGTGTATAATTTCTATGGTCTGTATGCGCGGGACTGGCAGTATGTATTTGCGGCGATCATGTTTACAATTCTACCGATCGTGCTGCTTTACCTATGCCTGCAGAAATATATTGTGGAAGGTATGACTGCCGGAGCGATCAAGGGGTAGTCAACAGGCTGATGGAAAATCAAAATGCAAAGGTTAGGACAAGCTGTTTTTACTGCAAAGTGGAGAAGTATATCTGATTTGAATGACCCGCCGACTGAAAAGAGGTTGAGAAATGTTGCGAAGACTTCCGTTTAAGACAAAAATTATCCTGGCGCAGAATGTCATTATCCTGTTTGTTGCCATTTTATTCAGTAGTGTTTTTTATCATCGGACATTACTTGCGGTATCGGAGCGCGCATTGGACGATTTTAAAATGGTTTCTGACAGCATTGCCAATCAAATGGACAATCACTTTTATATGATGGATAGCACGGCGCTTCAGATTGCGGCAAATCCGAATATTGTGAATGAATTTCGTCGGCTCATAGGAAGCTCAGATACAAACTATTTTGCAGAAGAGCCGCTGAAAAATGCAGCGTTTGTTGAATTGTTAAACTCCTATAATTTCAAAAAAGATGGATTTAAGAGAATCTGCTTATACAATCAATATCAAGATTTTGTATATACAGCAACTGATGTGACAACAAGTGCAGGGATAGAACAGTGGTTCTTGAGCGATTCCTTCAAGGAGATCCAGACATACTTTGAAAACGACAGCCATCATGTATCTTATATGTGGCTGGGAGAGGATGTTCTAAATGGTACTGGGATCAAAGTAAGACCATTTTTTTCGGTAATTCGGCAGATAAAAAACTATATCACAAATGAAAAGGTGTATGCGTATGTTGAGGTTCAGGAAAACGTTGAATGGCTGGAACGACTTGCAGACAGCATAGATAACGATATATGCGTAGCCTTGTTCCATGGAGATACGGCTGTTTATAAAAACACAGCAGCTACAGGCGCCGAGATCGTTGAAAACATCAGGGCCATGGAAAACAGCGGGGCTATAAAGGCGGGCGTTGCTTCGGAGATTTCCGGACAGTTCACATATGTAAAAAAACTGAACAACGCACCATATCAGATGGTATTTGTAAAAGAGCCCGGTCAGGCGCTGGCTATTTTCAGTCAGTATAATATCGCTATTTTGATTAGCCTCATTCTGATAGTAGGAATTGCGGTGACGACCGAGATCTTTATAATAAGGAAACTCTCGAAACCACTGGAGCAACTGAACCGGTTTGTTGAAAGCATGACGCCGGATGAGCCTCAGCTTGAAGTGGGTCAATTGGAGAATAATGATGAATTTGTAAGGATACAGTCTGCGTTTGATGTTATGGTGCGGCGCGTGAAAGAGGCGATCGAACGCGAATATGCTTCTGAGGCGAACGGATTAAAGGCCCAACTGTTTGCTTTACAGTCGCAGATGAATCCGCATTTTTTGTACAATATACTGGCAATAATATCAACGGAAGCGGAAGCCAATGAAAACGACAGAATCCCGAATATGTGTGTTAGACTACGGAGAATGCTTGATTATAGTTCTCATATGGGGAATGGCTACAGTACAATCAAAAAAGAGGTTGAATATGTTCTTGACTATATGGAACTGATGAAAGTGCGATATGAGGATGCGTTTCACTATCTAATAAATGTGGATGAAAAGCTATACGGCACAAAGATTCCTAAGTTCATTATCCAGCCACTTTGCGAAAACAGCTTTAAGCATTCTTTCAAAAAGATGGAACCAACATGGAAAACGACCGTGATGGTTTATGAAGTGGGAAATAAGTGGATGATCGAGATCCACGATAACGGGGTCGGTTTCTCAGACGAGTATTTGGAAGCATTTTCCCAAAAAGCAAGAGACTTCTCCCTACATCAGACCCAAAATCATCTAGAAAGTGGCACAGTCGAAGGAATGGGGATATGGAACATCTACATGCGGATGATGATCTGTTATGAAAATGAGTTTGTGTTTCAACTGTTTAATGATGGAGAAGGCGCGGTAGTTTTGATCGGAGGAGAGCGTAGATGATAAAGATAATTGTGGCGGAGGATGAAATTCCACTGCTGCGTGGGATCAGTACCCTGATTGAAAAGCTGGATCCTGATTTTCAGGTTGTTATGATGGCGAGAACGGGAAAGGCCGCGATAGATTACTTAGAGGACCATAATGTTGATATTATCTTTACCGATATAAATATGCCTGTGGTGGATGGCTTGCAGGTGCTGAACTATGTAAAACGCGAAAAACCACAAATAATCAGAGTGATTATAAGCGGATATCAGGATTTTTCATATGCACAGCAAGCAGTAAAATACGAGGCAAAGCGTTATTTAACAAAACCCATAGACAAGCGGGAATTGTATGCGCTTCTTCAGGAATTAAAGGCACAGGTGGTGCAAGACAAGGAAAAGAACAAAGATATGCTGTTAAAACAGGAGATTTTTGGAAGAAACAGTTCTTTTCATGTTGAGAAGGACGTAGCTGCAGCAAAAGAGAACGTGGCCTTTGGTAGATTACGGATGGTGTACGTCGTTGCAAAAGCATATTGTACCGGCGATATAGAAGAAGATGTGTTTCCGAGGCGTTTTTGGGAAACGATCGATCTTGATGGGCTTCTTAAGGCAGAGGCGCAAACACTGGAAAAGACTTATTTTTATCCAATGAAGCATTCGAATGAGATAGCGATAATACTTGAAGGAGGTGATGGGGCAAATGTCGAGTCAGCTGTTAATAAACTATTCCTTATGAAACAATTGCAATTCCCCTTGGCTGTGGCAATCAGCAATGAATGTGTGGATGTTTCATCCATAAATAAAACGATAAAACAGCTTCAGGCACAAATTCGTGAGAATTGGAGATACGGAATCAGCGAGGTTGTTCATTCAGACAGACCCCGGAAGATTTTTCACATATCCAAGGCAACCGAAGAGTCTTTGCAATACATGATCCGCCAAGGCAGCTTTGACGGGTTTCAAGACATATTATTTGAATTGCAACGACGGATGGAAGAAGAACGGATTACTCAATATGATTTGGAAATTACATTTAAAAAGATTTTTTTGACTCTTCAAACTTGTAACGTGAGATTTGCAAATGGCAATCTCGAAAAATACGGTAACGATATCAATGGCATGATCATACGAGCAAACAGTCTTAAGGAGGTGTTTGAAGAGTTTATAGTATTGTGTCATAATATGATGTTTTCCAAAACCGAAGCAAACGCAGGGCTGCTTGTTGAAAGGCTGGATGCTTATATCAGAGAGAACTATATAAAGCGAATCAATACAAAGATGTTAGCGCAGGAGTTTGGCCTTGTTCCCTCGTATTTGAGCAAACTTTTCCGTGAATACAAGGGGATCACACCAAATCACTATATTCAAGCGATCAGAATCGAGAAGTCAAAAGAAATTTTGGCCGAGCATCCATCTATTTTGACAAAGGATATTTCCTCCATGGTCGGATATGAGGATCCAAGTTACTTTTCCAAGGTGTTCAAAAAGCGTACTGGAGTGTATCCGTCTGAGTACAGAAACAGTAAGTTGTTAAAAGCCAAAGTTGATGGTACGAAAGGAGCCGAATCCTATGAAGATTAAGAATCGTACATGGTTGATAGGACTTTGTTTAGTAATTGCTTTCCTCCTGCTTGGACAGCTGTCGGCATTTGCGGCGGATTCATCTGGAACAACGTATTATGTGGATGCGCAAAATGGAAGTGATAACGCATCAGGACTGAATCCGACAAGTGCATGGAAAACGTTGTCGAAAGTCAATGGCATAGAATTCCAGCCCGGAGATCGGATATTGTTCAAAGCAAATAATACATGGGGAGGTCAGTTGTGGCCTAAAGGATCCGGCAACGCAGAAAAGAGTATAATAATTGATCGCTATGGCGAGGGAGAGAATCCGCACATTCAGGGAAATATGGATGAAGGCGCAGCGGTATATTTATTTAATCAGCAGTATTGGGAAATCAACAACCTTGAGATAACAAATGCGTCAAACGTAAAAGCAGATAGGCAAGGCATATGCTTTGAAAATCGAGATGCCGGAACACTAAAGCATATTTACATAAAAAACTGCAATATTCATGATGTCACAGGCGTAGAGATAACGACAGGTGTGGGAAGCTCCAAGTGCAATGGGGGAATTATTGGGAAAACAACAACCGCTAATCCCATTACAGGCGTGGGCGCAGTTCCATCAAAGTGGGAAGATATTTTAATTGATGGAAATGAAGTGAAAAACTTGGGGAGAGAAGGTATTTATTTTTATTCTTATTGGTCAATTAGATGGAATTTGGATGAACCAAACGCCGGAGCCTATTATCCTTCAGAAGGCGCGATAGTAAGAAATAACACGGTGGACAATATAGATGGCGATGGAATTGTGATTACTTGCTGCGATGGTGCGATTGTGGAACACAATTATGTGCGCGCGGCTAACTCGCGCCCAAACGGAAGATATCATGCAGGGGTGTGGATGTGGAGTGCTGACAACTGTATCTTCCGGTATAACGAAGTATGTGAAACGAAAACGATCTTAGACGGGATGGCCTTCGACTTTGACAACTGTACGACTGGAAATGTCTATGAATATAATTATTCACATGACAATGAGGGCGGGTTTATGCTTCTTTGCTCATCGAACAGGAGCAGCAGCAATACTGTTCGTTACAATTTAAGCGTAAATGACGGCTGCGTGGCAAATAGTCAGGTTATCATGATGTACGGTACGAATACGTATGATGTATCTTTTTATAATAATACTTTTATTTATGGAGATACGCCATTTGTACGTCAAGCGCATAAGGCCTCTGGCGATAACGCTTCCGATATCAGCTTTAAAAACAATATTATTTGCAAGGTACAGGGAACAGAATCATTGGAAACTTTGGGGTGTATTTATGCCTATAATAACTACTATGGAATACAGCCGCCTTTAATGGATGGACACGCCATCGTGGGTGATCCTCTATTTAATGGAACGGGAAATGCCCCTGAAAAATATAAGCTTCAAGACAACTCGCCTTGTATCGATGCGGGAATTGCCATATTAGGCAATGGTGGTACAGATTATTGGGGAAATACACTCTATAATGGATTGCCAGATATAGGATTTGAAGAACATGGAGCAAACGCAAGAAATATCGTAATGGATGCCGATATTACTGCTAATTTTTATAACAATGAAGCCAATCGTTTGCAGGATGGGATATACAATACGGTTCAAGCGTCCGATCTTTGGACTACATGGGAGGAGAATATCCCGCTGGGAGGAAACAGTGGAGTAATATCCCTAGAATGGAGTGAAGAACACAGTATCCGCGAAATTACATTGTATCACTACACAGATTCAATATCCGTATTCCCAGTAACTGTTATTCTTAAATGTACAAATGCTAGCGGGCAGGTAAGTGTATTGACACATACCAGCGGGATACCGGATGTGTTGATCTCTGCAAACGGAAAAACGATGTCGGCAGTTACATACACATTGGTCAATGATGTAGAAACAGATAACCTTTTGATTGAATTGAAAACACCGGAAAATGGGAGAAACAGTGTTGGTCTATCGGAAATTGTCATTATAGCTCAGTGAGATGGGTGGAGAATATCCGCCTCAAAAAAATGCCGAGAAGAATGTATAGGCTGAGTCCCGAGCAATCAACTGGTGTTAAAACAATCTTTATTGGACGGATTCGAAAAGAAACTTGTTTTCAATTGAAAAGTCAGATTCAACATTGATCGCAATACTGTTTCGAGGCATTGATAGAATCCGCGCCCCTTATCGTCAGGGATTGAAGTGTGCATTCACCTTAACATGATTTTACAAGAAAGGCGGCCGCTTGTCTGCGCAAATTGGACTGAAAGTGCGCAGGCAAGCGGCCGAATGGCTGATATTTATGACCCCAAATACATTTTTTCTGACAGGATCGGAAAAAGAGTTCTTAACTAGAGGGCTGAAGATATTCTTACAAGCTCATAAATTTACATTGATAGAGACGGCTCAGGATGCAGAATTTCAGATTGAGTGTCGAAAAGTTGATGAAAAGCTCCTTAAGATTGAAAAGAAAAACAATAAAGGAGTTATTTCTTATTCTCAAGATGCGTATTTTTTTAGAGGGATTTCTTTATTCATCCAACACAGAGAAAAAAGCCACTTTATTCTGGAAGAGACGCCGAATTTTGCGTCAAACGGCATTATGTTGGATTGTTCAAGGAACTGTGTGCCAAAGATTGAAACGATAAAGAAAACGCTTGTAAGACTTGCGGAATTTGGGATGAACCGCATGTATTTGTACATAGAGGATACATTGGAGATAGAGGGGTATCCATACTGGGGGTATTTAAGAGGTCGATTCAAAAAGGGAGAAATTAAAGAGTGTGATAAATATGCTCGGTGCTTTGGAATTACATTGGTTCCATGTGTTCAGACATTAGCGCATTTAAGAAACGCATTAAAACAACCGATGTTTGACGAATATAAAGACATCGATGATATTTTGCTGTTGGAAAGTGAAAAAACAAGAAAGCTTCTCAGAGCCCTTTTGAAAACCATAACAGAGTGTTTTTCTGGGAATATAATTCATTTGGGAATGGACGAAGCTGCCAACCTGGGGCGCGGAAAATATCTGGATACATATGGGTACCGTGATCCTGCAGAAATAATGAAAAGACATTTGGAGTGGTTGACAGAAACCTGCAGGCAGTTGGGGTTACACCCTATGATATGGTCTGATATGTACTTAAAGTTCAATTTTAAGGTAGACGATTATTATGGCCTTTCTGAAAACAAATTGCCCCAAAATAAGGGGAGCTTATCTGACAGGATCACCCTTTGCTATTGGGATTACTATAATGAAGGCGTTGGTTTTTATGATAAGTATATTCGTCTTCATCAGAAATTGGGGAACCCCGTTGCTTTTGCAGGAGGAGCTTGGACATGGAATGGGATCGCACCCGGTATGAGTAAGGCACTGACAGCGTCAAGAGATGCATTGGCAGCTTGCTGTAAAAACCGTGTTGATGACGTGTTTTGCACTATTTGGATGGATAATGGAGCGGAAACGCCCCTGCTTACCATGCTCCCAATCTTGTCACTATATGGAGAATTCGGCTTTTCAACGGATCCTGACATGAACAAGCTAAAAGAAAGGTTTGCCTTTTGCTTCGGGAAAAAATGGGAGGATTATTTCTTGCTGGATGCATTTGATAATCCAGAATATGAGAACGGAGGGCACAATCGTTATTGTGAAAATCCGTCAAAAACGATTCTATATGAAGACAACCTGATGGGGATGTTCATAAAAATGTTCGATGAAAACAAAATGAAATCTCGCTATGAGCAGTTGGTGAAAAAGCTGGAATCCGCCCTAAACAAACCGGGCAAGATGGATGAAGAAGACTATCATCTATTTAGTTATTATAAAATACTGGCAATGGTGTTGTGCCGAAAAGCCGGAATCACTGAGCGGATACGTGAAGCGTACTTTTCAAAGAACAACGAGAGATTAAGACTGATTGCAGAAACCGAACTACCTGAAATTGCATATTGGGCAGAACAGCTTCGAAACCAGCGGCAGGTTATTTGGATGAAAGAATATAAACCATTTGGTTTTGAGATTCTAGATATTCGTTTGGCTGGAGTTTCAGCCAGAGCAAAATCAGCGGCAAGCAGGATCGCTGATTTAGTGACTGGGAAAATTGACCACATGCCGGAGGCAGAAGAAGAAATACTGCCATATAAAACAGAAAAAATGCTGGATAGAGAATTGTTGCACGGTTACTACATATGGGATAAGTTGATTTCTGCTGGTAGCATTGAGGGAGTCTAGTTAAACAAAAAGATTTGACTGCGGAAACTAAAATGCACTAGGCTGGGTGTTCACTCCCCGAAGCCCATACGACGTCATTTCCCAAAAGGTAGGTAATGTGCAATTCTTGGATCTTAATATCAAGCATCACTCTGCGCTGCGGTGACCATGAAGATGCAGGGAATCAGAGCTGAAAAAAGCGGAGGTCGTTTTGGCAAGTATTTTAATCGTGATAAAGCGGTGGTATGTTGTTGCGCTGATGCCCGAGTAAACAAAAAATACATTGGCGCAGATAACAGCTTAAACTGTATAGAGAGTGTGTCTTGAATTGGGCAAGATTTTAAGCATCGTGGAGTCAAAAGGCTGCGGCATTCTGCTTGTTTTGATGCTTGAAAGATAGCTTCACACGGATTTCCCGCTGTGTATACACAATTTTCACGGCTTATTCCTGAAAATTTCCATGTGCATGTACTTGTCATTGCACCATTCTCTATGGTACTCTTAATGTGGAAAAAAACAGATGTCCTGTACGGTTGTGACACAGGAACATCTGTTTTTTTATGTTTTCGCGGCCCGCAGACTTCTCAATAGAACACGGAGGAATACTGCCAATGGAAAATGAAATGACTGGTTATATTTTAACGCTTCTGGAGAATTATGCGAAAACGACCAAGGAGATCGAACTGCTGCGCTATGAACTGCAGCATTGTAATATTGTTTCGCCTGAGGAAATGATCGAGACACTGGCGTTGTCTCGCCGCGAGAATAATCCGGACAGCAGTTATCCCCATGACGTTGCAGGTATCGCGATGTGCTTCCGGGAGGTAACGGACCGGCTGAACAAAGATGCTTCTAACGAGGTTGCAGCACAATATGTAGCATTGGTTCGCGAACGGGAACGTCTACAATACTATATCAGCTTGTTGGAGCATCGGGAAAGCACGGCCCTGAAGGAGCATTACTTTTTCCAAAAAAGCTGGACGGAGATCGCCAAAGGTCTTGGCGTTACCAGAAGAACTGTTTATAAAATACGCGCTGAGGCCATCGACAATCTGGCAAGCTTCTACACATTTACAAAGCAGGTGTTTCGTTTATCGTGAGAAAGCTTTTCTGGAGAACTTTGATACTATTCTTGTCGGAATAGCTGGAATGCTAATACAAAAACATGGGAACTTTGCTTTGGACGGCTTATTCCACACGGCAACAGGCGGTCGATGCACTTGCGCAGATGTATACGTTCACCGGGGCTATTTTTGATGGCACGAAAGAATAACTCTTCCGTATATATCACATTCTTTGAGAACCTGAAAAGAGAAACATCTTTCAAAATAATGCCGCCGTGATACCCGCGGCGGCATTGCATTACCCGCAGAGCTGTCGTACAATAACTATACGAGTCAGCTTCTGCACCTTGAAAAGTTCATATTTTACTTCGTATGAGGAGGATTCCACTATGGAAAAGAGAGAAAATGAAACCTTGACTGTACGAGATATCAAGCAGATCCTGAACATCAGCATCAACGCTGCGTACAATCTGATCCACAGCAAATCATTTCCGGTCATTCGTATCGGCAATTCTTTTCGCGTTCCAAAAGAACCGTTTTATGAGTGGATGAAGTCCTCGCATACGATTATGAATTAACGTCAAATCTCCAAATATTATAAAGAAATTGGAGGTTGATAGCATGGCACGTCGTTCAAACGGAGAAGGCAGCTTCTATCAGCAAAAGGATAAATCATGGGTCTATCAGGTTACATATGGCCGAAAAGAGGATGGCAGTCCATACCGCAAAGCATTTAAGGGCCGTACCAAGACGATCTGTAAAGAGCGCCGCGCACAATGGGAAGAAGAACAGGCGCGTATCAAGGCGGAGGAGGAAGCACAGGCAGCGGAATCCGCTCGTCTCGAAGAACTCCGGGCCAAGCTCGGCCACCATATCGAGTCGGAAATACTGTTCTCAGAAGCCTTCCTTAAATGGCTTGAGCTTTACAAATCGCCGCCTGCCAGAAAGCCGTCTACCTATGCAAGCTATCTGGATACCTATCGAATCCACTTCGCAGAAGCCTTTGGAAACCTGCCGCTCTACCAGATCACCCAGGACACCATACAGGACTATTATCAAAGAAAACAGAAAAACGGCGGTCGTTTGGATGGGCGGAAAGGCGGCCTGTCCGCAAAGACCATTCAGAACCAGCATATGCTGCTGAAGGACTTTTTCGCGTATGCCATGAGGAAATACCACCTGCCGTGTAATCCCACGGTTGACACGACAAGGCCGGAAGTTATTACGCCGGAGATGCGTGTCCTGAGCCCGTCGGAAATGCAGGTCTTCATCGAGGAGGTCATGCGGGAAACGCAGCGCGTCGCGATTCTGACGACCCTGTTTGTCGGATTCCGCGTCGGCGAGGTGCTGGCGCTGAAAATTTCCGATCTGGATTTGGAGAAGCAAACGCTTTCGGTCACGAAAAATCTGATCCGTGTTCCAACAGCGGCAGTTTCTCCAGAGAATCCAAACATTGAGATCCTGAATTACGATCAGAAGAAGAAAACGCACCTTATCGTTCAGAACACGCCGAAGACAAGCACGTCGAACCGCGAGATCGCGATCTCTGACGGCCTGTGTGAGCTTCTAATCCGTCATCTGTTCACGCTGGCAAATTCCACATGGCCGAACCCGGGCGGGCTGCTGTTCCCGTCCAAGGCCGGGACGCACCTTGATCCCAAGAGTTTTGAGATCCGGCTGGCCGCAGTTTCCAAACGCTGCGAGATCCGCAAGGTCAATCCCCACGCGCTGCGGCACACGCTGGCGACGCGGCTGGTGGAAGACAAGGTGCCGCTCAACATTGTGCAGGGGATTCTGGGGCATTCGTCGATTGAAACAACGCGCAAATATCTTCATAAAAACGAAGATATCGAGCGCGAGGCCATCGGCATGATGAGCGATTATCTTAACATGGGTCAGATGGATGCAGCGCCGAGATTAAACGGCGCTGCCCCTCGCGCCAAGTTTGCAGATGTTGTTTTGCCGACCTTTCCGCAGCGCCGAAACCACACGGCATGAAACGAAAAAACGCGCTATTGCATACTTTATTGCAAATAGCGCGTAAAGCTGTCGGACGACGGCATTTCAATCAGAACTTCTGAGGCACTTTAATATGGAAGCTATGTCCAGCGAATCGGAGCAAAGACTCCACGGGGAGCATGAATTGCAAATGAGCAAAACAGAGAAATCCGAACAAAATGATAGAGAAATCGCCGCATTTCTCACGAAATACGGCGATTTATGGTTGCGGGAGAGGGATTTGAACCCCCGACCTCCGGGTTATGAGCCCGACGAGCTACCGAACTGCTCTATCCCGCGATGTTGACTTTTTGCTCCTGAAAGCTGGACGCTAACTCTAAGGGTTATGAGCCCGACGAGCTACCGAACTGCTCTATCCCGCGATATAAGGCTCTCACAGAGCCTTATTATAATAACAGAAGGCGGGGCGGTTGTCAAGGGGTACTGGAATTTTTTTATCCCGGATATTCCGGCGCGGGGACAGGCATCGGGAGCTGCACCACGCACAGGACGGCCAGCGTCACCGCGCCGAAGATCATCCAGACGCGCATGGACTTTTTGCCCGTCAGGTGGGTATAGAGTGCGCAGGCGCAGCCAAGGAGCAGCACGCACACGAGCCATGTGCTCTGCACGCGCAGCGGCGTCAGGCCAAAGCAGTCGATATACAGAGCCAGCTTGGAGATCGCAATAACGGCAAACAGCATGCTCTCGATCAAAAGCGCCGCCGCCATCCAGCGGACGGGCTTGCTTTCCTGCCGCGCGGTGCGCGTGACAAGCCAGAAAAGCGTCAGGTTGATCGCCATGACGCGGCACAGCTCAAAGAAGCCCTGCCGCGCGTATTCGGCAACGGTGAAGTCCACTGGCAGTGTCCGTGTGAATGCTCCGAACATGTACCCGCCCTGAAGGACGAAAAACACTGCGTACACCGCGATAAACGCCGCGAGGCAGACGTTCCAGACCGCCGCCGGTACGATGCGCAGCGCGCCGAGCGCCGATTCGACCTGCCCGCGCCGCTCCGTGAGCCGTTCGGCGCTCAGGCGTGTTCCGCCGGATATCAGGCCGAAAATAAATGCGCCGACAGGGAGACTTAGCAGGAAGTTGATCCAGAAGTGCACAAAATTGACGTTATTGCCGAAAAAGTCGGTTACAGTCTCGACCAGCGCGCCGAAACCGTCGTCCGCGCTGCTGAGCAGGTTCAGCGCGCTGACCAGCAGCACCACCGCCAGCAGCACAGCCAATATGCTGCCCAGCAGCGCCGTGGTGTTGAGCTTCTTCCACTCGCGGCGCGGACGGGAGACAAAGAACCACCACGTCCGTATTCTGAGGAAAAAGTTCCCGAACGGCAGCAGAATGAAGCCGTTCAGCGCGTCATACGGCAGAAAATGTCCGCTCTCTCCGCCGAGCAGCACTCCGGCGCGGCTCAGTGTCCACCACACGGCGAAGATGTGCGCGAAGACGAAGGTCAG
>OIZX01000754.1_pt1 | contig 19860 bp, 18 predicted proteins | sample 1588621 | NCBI WGS metagenome assembly OIZX01 (sample SAMN03283276) | human gut metagenome | biome: human-associated habitat; material: feces | host: Homo sapiens | place: Peru | collected 2012 | reverse complement strand
CGTCGCTTTTAAAAAATCAAGCTCGCTTTCCATCATTTCTTTGATGCCGAAATAGGTTTTTGAAGACGGCAGCTGAAACGGCACGGACGGCACTTTAAGCTCTTCGAATTTGATGACCTTGATATATTCGTTCAGGTCAAACTCATTCAGCTTACTCAAAAAATTTGAAACGCTGTCACGGTCCTCCTGCTCCGTGCGTTCAAGAAGCCAGCCTTTGATCTTTGAATAGCGTACCGACAGGTCATAGATTTTTTCCGGCTCACAGCCTATCAGACCCGCCACTGCGTAGATTCCCTGAGCCGTACCCATTTCACGGGAGACAAAAGAAGCCACGGCGGAGGCAAACTGTTCGGCGTCACCCGGTCTCCTTGAACCGGTGCGGATACGAAAGATAGCGGAGGTGTCATAGTTCGTGTATTGACTGAGTCTCGCCAGATTGATATTGAGCTCCGAAATCAGCGTGTTGAAATTTTGCCGCAGAGTTTCCTTGTCGGTCGCGTTAAAATCCTCACAGGCAATAAAGGCTTCTTTAACGGAGTCGGGCGAAATATCCGGCACTTTTTTCTGCTCGGCAATCTTCGCAATAGCGCCGCACAGCTTTTCAAAAGAATCTGTGCTTATCTCCGGTACACGCTCGCCGTTTTTGTATCGGCTGAACGATGCGGTGGAAATGCCGGACAGAGCGCAAAGATCCTTTGCCGAGCAGGACAGCCTTTCCATGTACTCATTCAATTTCTCTCTGAACTTCATAACAATTACCTCGTTATCGTTTGTTTAACACTATTATACAAGGTTTTCTCATAAAAGAAAAGGGGGTAAACGGGCTGAATTTCAGAAAAGTCAATGGACACTTTTGAAACACCCCTTAATTTTTGTTGATTCTTTTGCTATAATTACTATGCATAAGTATATAAGCTAATATACTCAGCCTTGAAGAAGGAGAGGAACGCATATGAAGCAAAAAAATCACAAAAAACGAATGGCGCGGCTGCTAACCGCAGTCTTTGCGGCGGTAACGGTCATGTCTCTTCTGCCGATGACTGCTTCGGCAAGGACAAACGGAAGAACCGTTTTGTTTGACGATTACTACGATCTGTCCGAAGGAGCCAAAGTGCGGGGGCTTACTTACTATTGCTCCGGACACGGCGATAAATTGGTAGAGTATTATGTTGAGGTTGAAAACGACTATCAGTGTGCAATTCCCGGTCTCATCGAGCGTATCGGCAATAAAATACGGTATGTAAGCGCCTATTATTGCCCTGCCTGTTATCATCAGTTCAGCAGCGGTTCCGCACAAGGAGGGCACACAAACTCCAATAAGAGCAAGCATGAATTGGGCATAGACGGAACGACTCTGGCGGATTATTTTCAGTATATTTCCGAGCACGACGGCGCTTTCCTTGCAGATTGCGGTTTTTATTATCCACCGAAGGATGATTTTGAGAATATGCGATATTCTATGAGAATGCCGTCATGTGCAAGGTTACGGAAATGTATATGGACGAAAACGACATGGAGCGCACCAAAGATCATCGATTTCAAATTCAGCTATGAAAACCAATAAGGAGGTGAGCAACCGATGTGGCAAAACTACTTATATTCAAATGAAAGGCATAACAAGCATTTTCTGCTCTGGATATCGGCAGTCTTTCTGCTTGTGAGTATGGTGCTGTGTGGCTGCGGAAAAGTGCCGACCGAGAAGCCTTCAGAAACCGTCAGCACCAAGCCGGACACTACGCAGAGCGAAGCAACACAGTCAGATCCGGTAAATCTTGAACAGTTTCTCTTAAAGGAGCGCGGAAAACCGTATGACCAATCGGACTACACAAAATTTCTCGGCGGCGAGGGCATTATAAACGAATATGCCGAATTCGACTGTAATCTGGATCACGGCTACAGTAAAACCATTAACGATCTCGTGGTGGCTGACGGAAAGCTGTATCAGGCAAATTTCAACTTCGTTTTGGCAAACGGCAAGAACATACAGGAGGTCGGCACTCTGCCCGGAAAAAACATCCGGTACTGGCGTCTGACCTATGACGGTGAAATGGGCGAGATCTACTTAAATGACGGCTCTGGCTATAAGATCAGCAACCCACCGTTTGCGACCTCACCGATGGATAAGGTGCAGTATCCGCTTTTTAAGAAGGTATACCGCTATGCGGCGGACGGAAAAACACTGGAAGATCACACCGCGGAATACTTAAATGCCGATAAAATTTATGACACCGGCATCTCTATGATTGCCTTTGTGGACAACAAAGTCAGCCTGCTCTTTTTGGGCAAATACCTTGATAAGGGTACGACCGACTGGAATTGGTATCGGGACATGGATTGGAGGGAGTACATTGCCTTTGATTTGGAGTTGCCTGAGCTTGCCAGTGAAACACCGATCCGGTTGTTTAATCAGAACATCCTGATGACCAACTGTGCCTTTTATGAGATCGTGTATGCTTCGGAGCCATTGTATGACAGCGACACAAAAGCGCAGCTTGCGCCGGACGGTTCGGTGTCTCCCTACTATCCAGCAGTACAGCATCTCAACTGCAATGTAAAGCTAAGAAAGCTTGAGCTGCTCACTGCTTTTTACGGTGACGTCCGCAACATCAGCACAAGCCATGTGATCACCGAGGACTATACGATGATCCCCATTGCCGAGGTGATTACAGACGGATATGGTGCGTATCAAAAATACGATCCCTGCCGTTTCTATTGGAACTATAATCAGGATTAAGGAAAAAAGGAGAGAAACACGAAAGGAGAGAAACACGATGAATGTAAAACGAATCACGGCGCTTGCGCTGGCCTTGGTCATGACCTTGCTTCTTGCTGCCTGCGACAGCAAAACCGTTGTGAACGATGACGGCACAAAAACCGAACAAACAGAACGCGGAGTCAAGGTGACGCAAACGGCGGCAAAAGCCGTGCAGACCGAAAAATACGAAACCGCCGATTTCAGCATGACCATCCCGAAGGGCTGGACGGTAACGACCGGCGGAACAAATATCTACCACAGTATTCGGGTAAGCGACCCGAACGAACCGCTCAACCAGATGTTTGTACTGTTGAAGGCAGATGTCCTGCTCCATAGTCAGGCGGGCAAAGAAGCATGGCAGCAGAACTACAACATGGGGAATACGCAGGCAGTGCTTTTTGCTAAGGCCGCTGTGCTTGATAACCCGTCTACAGAGGGCTTTTTCAAAATATTCTCACAGTATACTGCATTTGCATCGGAGGTGGAGCCTGCTTATTCGGGATATACCTTCCCACGGTTTGATAATTTTACGGTAACCGACCGCTATCCCTCTGCCAGCCCGATGAAGTCCTCCGCTCTCGGCGACGAGCAGCTTCGTGCGACATTCACGAATAACGGCAAAGAGGGCGAGGGCCTATTTGCCGCCAGTGTGGTGGACTTTGGCAGTTTTGCCATCTCCAACGGCAATGTGGTAGGCTATCAGCTCCAGGCGGTGGACGGCGGCTACTATATGGCTTACAACATCGTTGCTGTTACCGCCGCAAAGGACACCTTTATCGAGTGGGAAGGTGTGCTGACCGATTGCTTCAAAACCCTGCAGTATTCTGACAGCTTTGTCAGTGCCACCAATCAGGCAAGCAATGAAAAGGTTGCCCTTGCTCAGCAGATCAGCCAGAACTTTAATGCGACTATGGACGGCTTTATGTCATCATGGGAAAGCCGCAACAGGAGTCAGGACATTATGAGCCAGAAGCAGAGCGACGCAACCCTCGGTTACGAGCGCGTGTACGATACCGAAACCGGTGAAATTTACAAGGCCACCAACGGCTTTACCGATGTCTATGACGGCAAGCGGTATAAGCCCGTCACCGACGACAATATGTACGCCGAACCTATCAGCGGGTATATCGAAAAGCAATAACACCATAACAAAAACGGTTTACCATAGAACCGTGATGAAAAGGAGGTGCCGGACGGTGAATATGCAGCATCCCGTCCTGCCGGACAGCAAAACAACAAAGAGAATGCTGCCGTACAATCGGCAATATGTGATCTTTGCCGTCTATGAAGTGCTGGATAAAAACGGTGCCGAATATGAAAAAACAGACGAATCCACCATTTTAGCAGAGATGTCGGTATACGGTAATTTAAGCCAGTTTTCCGTTTCTGTAAATGAACAGGAAACGGGAACGGAAATCACCGTAACGATGATACATCCTTGTGAGGGACTGTCTGACGCCGGTATTCGGCGGGCAACGACCGCCATAGCCGACAGTGTATCACAGCATTTGGAAAACGAGCTTGAAATAAACAAGGTATCCGTCCAAAGGCAACCTGTTTGAAATTTCAGAATGGAGGCAATTAAATGAATGAATCGCAAGTATTTATGTTAAATGGCACGGATGTGCAAAAGATCGTTACCCGCTTAGAGGGTTTCTTTCGCACCGAGAAGGGTATGGAGGTGCAAAGCTCCGAGACTACGGAGGGCTATGTTATGCAGGCGAGCCAGCCGAAGGACGGATGGAAAACTCTTACGGGAATGCGACTTGCCGTTACCGTGCAGATGACGGTTATGGGAAATCAATTGAATGTGAACATCGGCGAAGGACAGTGGTCGGATAAAATCGGCGCCGGAGCAATCGGTCTGTTTGTTGCATGGCCGCTGGCGATCACCGCCGGAATGGGTGCATTCAAACAGAAAAAGCTACCAGGCGAGGTGTTTCAGGTCATCGAAACTACCATTATGACCGGCGGCCAGCCTGTGGTTGTGACCGGCGCGGGTCAGACGGTGGCTGCGGGAATGATCGTGTGTCCGAGTTGCAAAGCGCAGCTCGCCGCCGGCTCTAAGTTCTGCAATCATTGCGGAACAAAGCTCAACACAAAATGCCCGAATTGCGGTGCAGATATTACACAGGGAAGCGCATTCTGCTCCGAATGCGGACAAAAACTTTAAGAAGGGATTATTAAATTATGAAAGAACGTACACTTAAAGCAAAATTGCTGACAGTTCTGCTGACTTTGTGCTTGGCACTGTCCTTCGTGCCGATTACGGCGTTTGCGGATTCCGAAATCACCACCGTTGAAATCATCGGCGCAACCCTTTCCTACAACCCCGGTGATGCGCCCCGGGACACAGCTGCCGTAGCCACCGCCGATCAGGGCAAGTACCGGATTGCAGATGAATGCTGGCAGGAGTTAAATGAAAATGATGTGGCCGTGGCCGTATGGCATTCCGACGACGGGGCATACAGCACCTTGCCGACCATTACTGCGTTTGAAAGCGGGAAAAAATATGTATATTCCGTTCTGCTGATGCCGGAAAGGGAATATGACTTCGGCAGAGAAGTCGTCGCTACGGTGAATGGAAGCACAGTGACAGCGGTTCTCGCCACAGACGGATACCTGAGTCTTCCCAATGTTAAAACGATGATACCGACCGAGTCGGACAACCCAGCGGCAATTGACTTGATTGAGATAAATGATATCACCGTCAGCTTTAAGGACGGAGATAAGCCGGTATTTACAGGATTGGTATCTGATGATGCAGCTTACGCATTCAGATGCGAATGGTGGAGCCTTGACAGCGACACAGGTATTCTTTCTACAGAGCCGGAGTGGGGTGGCGACATTTATAACAAAAAGATCAACGCTTTTGAAGCCAGAAAGACCTATCACTACGGTGTATATGTGACTGCCTATACTGCCGACATCTCCCCGATGCCAAGCTAAAGATCAACGGCGGGGAAGTGGAGTACACTCGTATAGGCGATGAGAATGACACTCAGAGCTTCTGGGTCGAAACCAACCTCACCATGACGCCTATCTCATACGGACATACACACAGCTACGGTACGGATTGGAAATACGATTCCACCAACCATTGGCACGAGTGCTCCTGCGGCGATAAGTCAGATTTAACTGCACATAGCTTTAAGTGGCTCGTTGACAAGGAAGCCACTGCAACCGAGAAGGAATCTAAGCACGAGGAATGTACCGTCTGCGGGTACAAGAAAGCGGCGGTTGAGATTCCGGCTACCGGCTCTGCAACACAGCCTACGAATCCGAACAAGCATACAGGCAATAAAACCGGTGAAACAACAAGCCCGAAAACCAGTGACAACAGCAATATGATCCTGTGGGTCGCTCTGCTGTTTGTCACCGGTGGTGTTCTAACCGTGTTGGGTGTTACAGACAAGGGAAAAAAGAAAGGGGTCACTAAATAACATTATGATAAGCGGGCAGTGACCGAAAGACTGTCACTGCCCGTTCTTTGAAAACTGAATAGTACAACAAGCTGGTTCGGCAACTGCTCGAATGCGTAGTGGTGGAATCAAAAGAGAAAATCAAGGTGGTCTTTATCGGCGGCACCGAAATCGAGATGACGCTGTAAACAGCCTTGAAAACAGAAACGGAGTGATGTAAAATAATTGTGACAAGTGTTCAAATCAAGACAGTGAAAATGCAAAAACATCTCTATTGTCCTGTCTTCACAAAAACCACCCCTCGGGGGTGGTTTTTCTTTTCGTCCCGGTAGTTTTGGCCCTGCTCTCCCGCAGAGAAACGGCCAGCGAAAAAAAGGAGATTGCGGCAGCCGCGTCGTCACGCCGGAGGGATTCTCCCGCCGGCTGAAGGAGTCTTGAAAAATCAGAGGAGGCGAACCCATACGGGTTCGCCTCCTCTGATAAACGTATACTTCACGCGCGTTCCGGAACAGCATGGATTCTTCGCAGCGGCAAAGCAGCATCGCTTATTTGATTAAGCTCATTTCTTCAGATATTGCTTTATCATTTCACCAAGAATGGGGATACAGCGGGCAATATCCTCCTCTCCTGTGGTGGAAAAGTTCAGCCGCATGGCATTCTTGCCGCTTCCGTCGCAGCAGAAAAACTGACCGGGCACATAGGCAATGTTCTTTTGAAAGACGAAGTCAAACATCTCCAACGCATCTGTGCCTTCGGGCAGATCCACCCACATGAACAGACCGCCGCCGGGCAGGATGACCCGTGTACCCTCCGGGAAGCTGGCGCGGACAGCCTCCGCCATCACATCCCGCCGACGGCGATACACATCGATCACTGTTTTCAGATGGCCGTCAAAATCGCAATCCTTCAGGTAGTGGTACACCTGACGCTGGGCAATGTTGTTCACCTGCAGGTCATCCCGCATTTTCAGATATACCAGCTTGGTAATGCTCTCATGATCGGCAATCAGCCAACCTATGCGGAGTCCCGGAGCAATGGTCTTGGAGGTTGACCCGGAATAGATGACCCGTCCATATGTATCAAAGCTCTTGATCGCCGGCATGACCTGTCCGCCAAAGGAAATCAGGCTGTACGGACCATCCTCCACAACGAAGGTGTCGTACGTTTCCGCCAGCTCTACCAGCTTTTTGCGCCGTTCAACAGACATACAGCGCCCGGTGGGATTCTGGAAATCTGCAATGGTGTAGATGAAAGCCACCTTTTTGTGCTGCTGCAGCACCTGCTCCAGCGCATCCATCTTCATACCGTCGTCATCCATGCCGACGCCCACGATCTCCGCACCGTAGGAGCGGAAGGTGTCCAGCGCACCCGGGTAGGACGGGTTTTCCACGACGACCACGGACCCCGGCTCGATCATGCCCTTAGCGAGGTAAGCCAAGCCCTGCTGGGCGCCGCTGGTAATGAGGATATTTTTGTAGTCGATATTGTTGACCTGATAGCGCTTCATAAACTCCACCAGATACTGACGCAGGGGATCGTAGCCGTCAGAGGCGGCATATTGAATCGCCTCGCCGCCCTCCTCGTCAAAAACCTGGTCGGTGATGCGGCGCAGATCCTCCAGCGGGAAAAACTCCTTGCTGGGCAGACCACCGGCAAAGGACACCACCTGAATACCGTCTTTTGCCTTGTCGCGAATCTTGGCCGTAATGCTTCGAATGGATGAGGGGGTCAGTGCATCCAGAAACTTACTGCTGATAACCATAACGGATACTCCTTATATATAAAGTGAAAAGGTTTCGCGGGATCACTCGCCCACGTTGACATCCGCTTCCTTCAGACCGTTGAACACATCCGCGTCAAATTCGCCCTCGGACTTGGCAACGATCACAGTGTCCACAGAGTCGCCCAGCACATTCAGTACCGTCTTGAACATGTCGGGGAACTTGTCGATCGCCACAATGATGGCGATCGCCTCCAGCGGGAAGCCCACGGACTGCAGCACCACGGTCAGCGTGACCATGACCACGCCGGGCATGCCGGGGGAGCCGATGGTGCCAAGGGTAGCGGCGATCACGATGGTAACGATCATGGGCCAGGTCAGCTCAATGTTGTACAGCTGCGCCACGAACACGGCGGTCATGCCCTGCATGATGGCGCTGCCATCCATGTTCAGCGTGGCGCCCAGAGGCAGGGTGAAGGATGCCACCTTCTCAGAAACGCCGATGCTGCGGCAGAACTCGATGGAATAAGGCAGGGTGGCGTTGGAGGAGGAGGTGGAGAAGGGCACCAGCGCGATACGGCTGTACTTTTTGAGGAAGCGGCCATAGCTCAGGCCGGTGAAGAGCTTCAGCATCAGGCCATAGACGAGCAGACCGAACAGGAAGAGCAGGAAGATTTCGGAGGCGCAGTACTTGGCCAGCGTCACAATGATTGTGAAGCCCAGATTGGCAACGGTCTTAGCCATCAGGGCGCACACGCCGTAGGGGGTCAGCTGCATAACAATGTTCACAATTTTCAGCATGGTGTTGGCCAGAGACTCGTTGAACTCCTTCACGGCCTTTGCCTTCTCGCCGATCAGGCTCAGGGCAATACCGAAGAACACGGCAAAGACCACAATGTGAATCATCTTGCCCTTAGCAAAGGATTCTACAATATTGGTGGGGATAAAGTCAAGGATAACGCTTGCAAACGAGGTGTTAACATTCTCATAGGTGTTGGACAGGTCAAAAGACCCGAGATCCACGCCTACGCCGGGCTTGAGGATCATGCCGCCCAAAATACCAAAGGCGGAAGCGACCACTGTGGTAGCTACATAGATGATCAGGATCTTGCCGCCGATGCGTCCCACCTGCTTGACATCGGTAGCACTGGAGATGCCCATGACCAGGGATGCAAAAACAAAGGGGATGATGGTCATCTTGATCAGATTCAGATATCCATTACCGACAATGTTCAGTATGGTATTGATGATGATATCATCACGGACATAGCCGTTCGGGACAAAGCACAGGATCGCGCCCAGTGCCAGGCCAATAATCATACCGATAATAGATCTCTTTCCCAGGGTAGCGGCTTTTTTACTTTCGAGGGTTGCCATAGCGCCTCCTTCTTTCTTTTAGAATGATTGTTTAAGGTAACGCGGCTTTTGATTTTCGGGACATATGCTCTGCTATTCTTGTGTGATCTCCTCCTTATTTACTTTCTCTCCTAATATATTTCCATGTGTGCAGCAGGGTATCTTCATCCCCGAATGCACCAGATTTTGTGATGACCGGCATCCCCCGGAGCGGACCGTCAGCCAACAGTCCGGCAGGAGTTCCGCTCTGCACCTCCTCCAAAAGCAGGAGCTGCGTGGTATGCAAGCTGCGGCACACCTCCACGGCGGTGTCACCGCCCACTAAAATCAATCCATCATACAGCGTGCGGTCGATACAGTTCAGTACCTCGCCCAGTTTGGAGGCCAGACTCCTACCCGCCTGCCGTGCGGCAACATCGTCATCCGCGAATCCGGTCTGGCTGCAAAACAAGCTGTCAAAGGCCAGTATCGCACCACACTCCTGCCGCAGCAGCTCTGATAGTTTCTGTGCAGCGCGGGAAATCTCCGCAGGAGCAGGTCCGTGCAGTAGGCACTCGGAATCCAGTAAAACCTTGTGCAGTCCGCAGACAGCCTCCAAGCGCCGGACCTGCTCCGCCGTCTCCTTCTTCCGGGAGCCGGTAACGACCAAAACACGCTTGGCAGCCTGTCGGCACGCTACATCGGGCTGCTCTCCTCTAACCGGCAGCGCCTCTGCCAGCGCCGCGCTGCCGCAGTACACAGGAGGCACATCCAGTGCCTGTCCGATTTCCGCCACCAGCGACAGATCCGCCTCTGTCACAGCATCGATCAAGCACAGAAGCGGTGCCTCCCTCCGGGCGAGGTCAGAAGCCAGACCCGCCCCCTCTGTCCGCAGGCGTGCCAGTGGGATGTGGCAAACAGTCATGTGTGCGCGGTCCTTGAACAAGGTCAGCAGGTCTTTAGCAGAGCCATCCGGCAGATGGAGTACGCCGCCGTCTACGGTACGGCCCATCCTCGGGAAGCTGGGAGCCGCCAACGCGATCCTGCGGTCGGCAGCCTCCAGCGCAGCCTCCAACTCCTCCACGGGGTTTCCCCGCATAAGCGAGTCGACCTTCTTAAAGAGTGTGTCTTGATCGCACAGGACCACATGTTGCAGGACTTGCCGTGTGCGGACCGCCGCCTCCTGTGGGCGCAGCTCCCGGGAGCTTGCATTGATGGATAACGCGGTGTTCTCGTCAAGACAGGGCCATGTTTCCTTCGGCGGCTCCACCAGAACCGTGGTGGCAATACCACGCTTTTGGAATTGAATGCCTGTATCGGTTGCGCCGGTCAGATCATCGGCGATGATGAAATACATATAGGCCCCTCACTTTACGGCGGATACATTTTTTTTGGCATTTGCCATACGGATGGCGTAATCCATAGCATTTACAAGACTCAGTTCATTTGCAACGCCGGTTCCGGCGTGTCCAAAAGCAGTTCCGTGGTCCACACTGGCCCTGATAATGGGCAAGCCCAATGTTACATTCACACCTGCCACCGCATCCCAGCGGCCCAGATCTTTGTTGTATACAAAGCCCACGACCTTCAAAGGGATGTGCCCCTGATCGTGGTACATACAGACCACGATATCATACCAGCCGCCCAACGCCTTGGAAAAGGCGGTGTCCGGCGGGAGGGGCCCCAGCGCTTGAATACCCTCGGCCTTGGCCTGTTCAATAGCAGGAGCAATCTCCTCGATTTCCTCCCGCCCGAACATACCGTCCTCCCCTGCATGGGGGTTCAGACCGCATACGCCCACCTTGGGCGCTGCGATACCCAGCTCCAGGCATGCCTTGTGGGCAATGCGGATGACATCCAGCACCCGCTCCTTTTTTACCAGGTCACAGGCCTGCCGCAGAGATACATGGGTGGATACATGTACCACCCGCAGGTCATCGTGTGCCAGCATCATGGTGTACTTGTCCGTCCCGGTGTAATGGGCGTAGATCTCAGTATGACCGTTGAAATGATGTCCGGCAAGATTCATGGCCTCCTTGTTCAGTGCGTTCGTAACGGTAGCGTCTACCTCTCCCGCCATAGCCAGCTCAATGACCTTTTTCACACATTGAAAAGCGGCATTTCCACACATGGGATCTACCTTACCATAGGAAAACTTGTCCCAGTCCACCAGCTCCAGATGCAGTACATCTATGGTACCGAATTCATATAGCCCCTGGCTGGGTCTATCCACCTGATGGAGCTTCAGCTCCGACCGGTTCGTCACCCGCAACGCGTCGCGGATGCACTTGATGTCGCCTATCACCAACGGCCGGCACCGTTGGTACACCGTGGCGTCGGACAAAGCCCGGACGGTGATCTCAGGACCGCAGCCGGCGGGATCTCCCATGGTGATCCCCAAAATCGGACGGTTCATATGCTTAACGCCTCCTTGTGATTCTTTTGCAGCCCTTACAGGACGCTTTGATAAATAGCCCGGATCTCCTCCAGCGTCAGTTCCTTGCGGTTGTTGTCCAGCAGGCGCCGCTGCTGGCTGCCAGAGGTGACCAAAAACTCAATGTCCGACGGCTGCACACCGTAGGGCTTGAGATCCGTGGGGATATCCGTGCGGCGGATAACATCCTCGATGGCGCTAATGATACGCAGAGATCTTTCCTCGGCACTTTGCCCATGGCATTCGGGATACACCGCGTCACACAACTGCGCCAGCTCCTTTTCGCAGGCGGGACGGTTGCAGCGCATCACCGGTGCAAACAGGATCGCATTGGATACGCCGTGGGCAATATGGAATTTGCCGCCCAGCGGATAGCTCAGTGCATGCACAGCGGTGGTGCCGCTGGCGGTAATAGCCACGCCTCCGTAAAATGCACCCAGCATCATGGCAGTCTTGGCCTCCATATCGTCCGGGTCCTCATAGGCGCGTACCAGGTTTTTGAAAATCAGCTTGGCGCCGGTCGCGGCAAACATATTGCTGAAATCTGTAGCCTTCAGCGAGGTGTAGCACTCCACCACATGGGCCAGCGCGTCTACACCGGTAGCTGCCACAATGGATTTCGGCAGACGGCGGATCGTCAGCGGATCCAAAACCGCATAGTCCGGGATCATGGCATCGTTGACGATGCCCTTTTTCACACTCTCCTCCGGGATGGCTACAATGGCGTTGCAGGTGGCCTCAGACCCGGTGCCGCAGGTGGTGGGCAGGAACACTGTCTTTACCTGCTTGCGTCCCTGTGTGGGGTCCTGCAGCAGATCTCGGACGGTATAGGGCGCGCCCTTGAGGATGGAACACAGCTTCGCCGTGTCCATCACACTGCCGCCGCCTATCGCCACGATCAGGTCGCACGCCATTGCCTCCAGCTGCCCGGCGGTTTTCTCTACATCCAAGTAGCTGGGCTCCCGCGGTATATCGTCCAGCACCTCATAGGAAACATCTGTCAGTTCACGAAGCAGCACGTCGCATACGCCAGACTGCCGCACGCCCTGATCGGTGAACACGACAACCTTTTTCGCGTTCTCCCTGCGAATGATTTCCGGAACAGTTTTCACACTGCCCTCCCCCAAGTGGGTACACGCAGGCAGCTTCAGACTAATCATATCTCCGCACCTCCTTGTCAGCGTTTGTAGGCCGCATAGTATCGGTCAATGGTATCCAGAATGGCGTTGTCTGTCTCTTCGCTCACCATTCCGAAGGGCTTGCGGCACGGACCCAGAGGCTGCCCGATCAAGTTGGCTGCCCGCTTAACGATAGAGTTGGGGTTGCCGTACTTGAAGCAGTCACGGATAGGCTGAATACCCTGCTGGGCAGCTTCAGCGGCAGCCATGTCGCCCTTCTTCCAGTTCTGGTAGATACTCACCATCATTTCCGGCAGAATATTGGCAACTGCGGTAATTCCGCCCTTACCTCCGTTCTGCAGCGTTTTCAGGATCAGCGCATCGTTGCCGGAAAGGACGGAAAAGTGCTCCGGATCTGTGCCGTGTATGTATGCCAGGATGTTTTCAAACTTTCCGCTGGAATCCTTTACGCCCCGGATATTAGAAAAGTCCTTCGCCAGCCGGGATACCGTTTCCGGCTCAATGGCACAGCCGGTACGCATGGGGATGTTGTACATCACGATGGGCAGCGTCACCGCGGCGGCAATATCCGCATAGTGGCGGTACAGCTCCTCTTGGCTCAGCGCCGCGAAATACGGGGTGATAATGGACAGCACATCTACGCCGATCTCCTGCGCCGCCAGCGACAGGTCAATGGTGTCCTGCGTACCCACACAGCCGGTCCCCGCATAGACGGGCACCCGCCCCCGTGCCTCATCCACGCAGATGCGCATGACCCGCTTTTTCTCCTCCGTGCTGAGGATGTAGAACTCTCCATTGGTACCCAGGCAGAAGATGCCGTCAACACCGGCCCGAATATGCCGATTCACCTGATTGCGGATTTCGGACTCATTGATACTGCCATCCTCATACATGGCGGTAGCCATAGCGGCAATGATACCTTTGATCTCCATATATACCTCCCTCGGGGTCTGCGCCCCGCATTTTTTTACTTTCTATTCCTTTTTTATCATAGAGATCTCATCAAATCAATGGTGAAGCCAAAAAAGTAAGTTTCATATTGCAACACTTTTATAATTGATGTAAAATAAATCCTGAAACACGAAAAATGTGTTTCAAAATAAGACAGGTGGTGAATCGCATGATCCCGTGCAGGATTCTGGTCATAGCGCCCTATGAAAGCATGAAGAATATTCTGCTGTTTATCTGCAAGGACAGGCCGGAGGTCCGTCTGACAGTGATGGTCGGCGACCTCGGCGAGGGAGCGCGTCTGGTGCAGGAGATCGACGAGGAGGAGTTTGATATCGTCATCTCCCGCGGCGGCACAGCGGAGGTGCTGCGGTCCGTTGTTTCCATCCCGGTGGTGGAGATCCAGCTATCCAGCTATGATGTACTGTCCGCCTTAAAGCTGGCGGAAAACTACACCGGCCGTTATGCTCTGGTCGCCTATCCCAACATTGCCCGCATGGCGACACTTCTGTGCAGCGTGCTGCAATATGATGTACCAATTTATCCGATCGCGCAGGGAGATACGCTGGAAAAGACGGTAGATGAGCTAATTCAGCGGGACGTCACCCTGATCATAGGTGATATGGTGACAACGCAGTATGCCAAGCAGCATTCGCTGGACGCTATTCTGATCACCTCCGGCGTAGAAAGTCTGGAAAACTCGATCCGTCAAGCGCTGCAGCTGCATCAGCTAATGACCGCAGTCCGTGTCCGGGACGCACTGCTGGAGCGTCAAGCCCGTCAGCACCAATGGGAACTGGCTGTTCTGCAGGAGGATCAAACGGTATTTTGGGAAAGCCCCTCTCTCGCCCGAAAGCCCCGGCTGCGCAAAATGATGCAGAAAATCGCCGCACGTGCGGACGCCGCAGAGGGCGGTGTGCAGATCCGGCGGATCCAGGAACAGCCGTGGAAGATTTCCTGTCAGCGAGTATTTCTGGAGGGCTCCCCCTATTTCTTTCTGCAGGCCGAGCCTCTGCCGGAAGACATGACCCGCAGCGATGTCGTGAGCTTTTTTAGCTGCGAAGATATTTCGCCGCAGTATTTCAAGAAGTACATCAACTCCGCCCTTCACCAAAATCTCCAGCGCTATGCGGCTTCCCATTCTCCTGTGCTGATCCTTGGCGAGATCAGCACGCACAAGGATCGGGCCGCCAACGTTCTATATACCAACGGGCTGCATCGTGACCACCCTCTTTGCGTGGTGGATTGCGACCGGGCGGACAGCAGATTCTGGCAGAGCTTTGTTACGCGAACGGACTCCCCGCTATACGATACCGGCTGCACCTTCTATTTTAAGAACAGCAACTGCCTCACTGGGAAGCAGGCGGATTCTCTGGCTCGGCATATTCTATCGGGAAGGAACAACCGTTTTCTGTTTTCGGTCGTCACAGACACTCCTCAAGCGGAGGACTGTCCCATCTGTCGGATCCTGCGCCAGCAGTGCTCCTGTCTGACGCTGCGGATGCCTCCTCTGCGGGAACGCGTTTTTGAGATCCCTGCCCTGTGCAGTCTGTACCTCAACGAGTTTAATGCCGAAAGCGCCCATCAAGTCATCGGTTTTGTGCCGGAGGCGATGGAGCTTCTGCAAAGCTATCCGTGGCCCGGAAATATGGACCAGCTAAAACGAATCATACGACAACTGACGCTGACGGCGGAACGGTCCTATATTTCCGCCGAAAGTGTCCGCCAGCAATTGCTGTTAGAGTCTCCTCAGCCCATGTCCGAGGCCCCGGCGTTTGACACAAATCGTACTCTGGAGGAGATGACCCGTGAACTGGTAGAGATCGCCCTGCGCCGAGTCCACGGCAATCAAAGTCAGGCGGCGGTCCAACTTGGCGTGAGCCGCTCTACTCTGTGGCGGATGCTGCACAAGGAAAAGTAAATGTCCGTCTCGCTGTAAGCTGCGGCAGCTTCGGGATGAGCTGCTGTGCGGTGTCTTTGGGGCAAGGGAGGTCGACCAGCTTTTGGGCAGGCGAAAGGGGCTGCGCCTTGCTGCATGTACCCCTTTTCTTTCGAGGACTTGCCTGCACACAGCACAAAAGGCAGGCACCCTTTGGGCGCCTGCCTCAGCGTGTCGAAAAAGTCCAGTCCAGCTGGGCTTTTTTGCGTTTATATGATAAAATGGTTCTGGGTGATGAAAGATGCTGGAACGAGGGAAACGGGACCGAGACCTGGTGGAGTTTGTTGTGATAGACCAACTGGTACCGGCGGAGCATTTACTGCGGAAAATAGATGCGGCGGTGGACTTTGATCGCATTTATGAGATGGTGGATATCCTGTACAGCGAAGATAACGGGCGGCCCAGTGTGGACCCTGTTGTGCTGTTCAAAGTGGTGTTGATTCAGCATCTGTACGGCCTGCCGTCCTTGCGGAGGACAGCGGATGAGATCAGCGCAAATATCTGCTACCGTTGGTTTTTGGGATATACGCTGCAAGAGGAAACGCCGCATTTTTCCACGGTGAGTTATAATTTCCGTCATCGGTTTACCGCAGAAACCGTGGACCAGGTCTTTGCGTGGATACTGGAAGAGGTGGCGGAAGCGGGATATCTGTCCCCCAAGGCAGTTTTTATAGACGGGCCCCACATCAAGGCCAACGCCAACACGAAAAAGCGAGTAAAGGCTGCGATACCGGCAGCATCCAAGCACTACGCGAAGGAACTGATGGAGGAAGTCAACGCAGACCGGGAAGCCCGAGGGAAGAAGCCTTTTGAAGACGACGATGAGCCTCCAAATCCACCGAAAAAATGCAGAGATAACACATCCAAGAAGGAACTGGCGAGACGAAAGAAAGAGAAAACACGGATCGTCACCCAAAGCGTGACCGACCCGGACTGTGGCTTGTTCGTAAAGGGCAGCCATGAGCGGCAGTTTGCATATGAGGCCCATACGACCTGCGACAAGAACGGTTTCGTGCTTGAGACGGTGGTAACGCCCGGAAATGTCCACGACAGCGTTGCCTTTGACGAGGTGTACGACAAGGTAACGAAGACATTTCCTGAAACAGAGACCATTGTTGCCGATTCTGCCTATAAGACGCCCCATATCTGCAAGAAAGTATTTGATGACGGAAGAGTTTTATCCACAGCGTACAAGCGGCCGCAGACGACGAAGGGCGGACATGAGTGGTGGAGATACGTCTACGACGAGTTCTATGACTGTGTGATCTGCCCGGAATACCAGATCCTCAAATATGCGACAACAAACCGGGACGGCTGCCGTGAATACAAGAGCTTCGTGGGTGTTCTTCACCACGAACCGTTCACTCTCAGGGCGCTCCACACGCTGCTTGTTTTTGTAGGAGATCGTAGTGGTGCGAAGCCCAACCGAGTGTCCGAGGTAGACCTCATTGTTCAGAATACTATAACAGATGAGATGCTCTGGCGGAAGCCTCCCCGGGGGATATTTTTTCATCTTTTATCGCTCAAAGTCGTTCTTTTTCCATACGCTGCGCAGTGGGCTTTTCTGCTGTGCTGCCTGCCGCTGCATACTCATCTGCCGCGCCTGCCGTTCTTCTGCATTCTCTCCGATCAGGCGGGATGCTTCCTGCTTAGCGCTGAGCAGCATACGGAGTGATGGCTTTTGCTGAGAGGTTTCTTCCAACTGTGCTTCGACTGCCTTCTCCTGTGCGGGCCGGATAGCCTGCCGCGCTTTATACAACTCCACCGGATCAAAATCCGATGCCTGCGCTTTCAGATCAGCGTACTCAGACAGCGCCTTATCCAACTCGGCAGAGTATCTTTGCTCCTGCGCCTCCAGCTTTTTCAGTCCAGCCTCCATGGTGGCAATATCCTTGCGGAATTCCTCTGCGCCTGCATCCTCCGCATACTCAAGTTTTTGAAAAAGAAGCGCCTTTTCGGAACGCAGTTCCTCTAAATCTTCCGTCAGCTCTGCAATGCGGACAGCCAGCGCCTTGTGACGTTTCACATGGTATATTGGCAATGCCTTTTTCTCGACAACCAATGTTTTGCGTTCCTTGCTCTTTTCCTTGATTTGCTGCACCAGACCGGTGTAACGCTCCAGCTCCGGCTTCCATACGGCAAGGGATTTTTGAATATGCGATTTGCCGTTGCGAATATGAGAGAGCTGATAGCAGAAGATCAGCACACGGCTGCGCAGCTTTTCCAGCCCTTCCGCAATGGCGGGGACAGTACGAGCGACTAGTGCGACCAGCTTCTTGATTTCGGCTTTCAGCTCCCGCAGCAGCGCATTGTCTGCCCTGATCTGCCGGTTCAGCTCGCAGCGGTCAGAGACGATTCCTTTGCGCTCTAATGCCTGCGCTGTCACGCCCTCATGGATGGTGGGGATCTCATCCAGCCCCCGTGCAGCGTTGCTGCGATGGTCAATGCGTTCTTCCCGTCCAGCACTTTCCAGATAACGGTTGGTCACGTCAGCCCATGCCACCCGCCATGATACAAGCTGTTCCTCGCTGTTCCAGCGTTCGGAGATGGGGTTCTGACGACCGTAGCGGGTGCTTTTGGGATGCTTGTCTGCACGGATAAGCTCCTGCGCCTCAGCAGCAGATGGTGTCATGTACACCTTCTTTTTGCCGACCTTGTAGGGATATTGCTTCTCCCAGCCATCGTTCTGCGCCGACTTGAATTCGGCGGCGGTAAAACCTCGTTCCTCGCCGTTTCTCATGCAGAGGTATTCCTTCTCGGTTTTGTACTGCCACTTGCCCTGCTCATCCAGCGGGCGCACCGTCAGCAGAATGTGGGCATGGGGATTGTGGCCGTCCGTGTCGTGGATGGCAGCATCGGCGCACATTCCATCGGACACAAACTGCTCCCGGATAAAGTCTTGCAGCAGCTCGATTTGCTGTTCCCGACTCAGCTCTATGGGCAGCGCCACGACGAACTCACGGGCAAGCCTGCTGTCTTTTGCTGTCTCTACTTCCTCCACGGCGTTCCAGAGCTTTTCTCTGTCCTGCCATTCCTGTGGGGCATATTCCGGCAGAAACACCTGCTGCCAGACAAGTCCTTGTTTTTTAGTGTAGTCGTGCTGAATCCCGTCATAATCGTTATACAGGCGGGAGCAGCTCAAATAAGCAGAAGCAGCCACGGCGGAGCGTCCTGCGCCCCGGCTGACCACCTTCGCTTCCAAATGATAAATCGCCATATCTTCTTCACCTCATTCTTTTCCTGTTTCTCTTTCGTAAAAGAGAAAATGGACGGTGCGAGCGCACTGTCCATCTCTGCGGCAAAGCTGCCGGTGGCAGGTTTGCGCAGGCAGGCGGCAGTGGGGGTAGAGAATTTCTACCCCATGATTTACTGCGCTCGACGCAGGAAATTTGCCGTCTGCACAGACGATGACAGCAGCACTCGCAGGTGCTGTGGCATTGTCTGGAGGCTGCCGCAGCAGCCGCAATCCCCCCTCGGAGAGCGCACGATGCCGCAGGCATACCACCGCCTGTTTTACAGGTGGTGAGTAAGTGCGCCCTTACGGGAGAAAAAAGAGGAAGCCCCCGGTTCCCCGGAGACCTCCCATTCGTATCTCAGTCTTGTTTTTCCAGCTGTCGTGAAAGATACCCCTCCAGTTCAGACAACTCAACAGACTGAACCTCCGGCAGCATTTTCTCCAAAATCGCCCCCTCCTGAATGAGCCTGCGGGTACGGGCCTTTCGTTCCTTGACCCGATTCCGTGCCTGCACTTCCTCTAAACGATGCTGCGCTTGCAACAACTTCTTTTCTGCCTCTGTCATAAAAATCCCTCCTCACTTTCGCTTTCGCCAGACAATCTCATACCCCAGCGCATCCGCAAGCTGGACGGCCTCCGTGTAGCGCAAGGATTCCCGCTGGAGCTTGTTGGACAGGTTGGATACGCTGCCGCTCCAACCATGCTCGTCATGCAGCAGATTGACCACCTCCTGCATGGTCATGCCCTGACGGACGATGTACGACTTGATTTCATTTCTCAGATTGGATTTCACCAACTTTTTACCTCCATATTTTCGTGATATTGGTTTTTGAGTAAGTGAACTGTGTGCGCTTTGCGGTGAAAAATCTGCCGTGCCGCAAATCCGCTCAGATTTCCGTCCGTGATGCCCTGTTCATAACAGCACCCTACCAG
>OIZX01000753.1_pt1 | contig 19868 bp, 24 predicted proteins | sample 1588621 | NCBI WGS metagenome assembly OIZX01 (sample SAMN03283276) | human gut metagenome | biome: human-associated habitat; material: feces | host: Homo sapiens | place: Peru | collected 2012 | reverse complement strand
TTCACGAGCATATTTTCTGTTTTCTTCTTTCATCACACAACCTCCATAGTTAAATTTATAATAAAACAAAAAAACGATAGCTTTATTTTACTACCGTTTTAATGTAATTGCAAGTCTATTAACTTATTTCAATGTATATTAATACAAAAATGTCAAGAATGTATAAATTTTAGTTTAAATGATGAATAAATATACCCGACAAAAGTTTTGGTTCAAACCAAGTTGACTTTGGCGGCATAATCAAACCGGCGTCGGCAATAGACATAAGGTCGTCAATGCTTGTAGGATACATTGCGAATGCAAGCTTCATATCATCAGCGCATCTTCTTTCGAGTTCGTCAAGACCTCTGATACCGCCGATAAAATCTATTCTTTCATCAGTCTTAGGGTCGTCAATGCCGAGAATCGGAGAAAGAAGATTATTTTGAAGAATTGAAACATCAAGCCTTTCAACCGGGTCATTTTCATTTATGATATCACTCTTTGCAGTAAGTTTGTACCACTGATTACATAAAAACATACCAAAGGTGTGCTTTTTACTTGGCTTAAATTGAGAACTGACTTTTTCAACTTCAAAGTCTTTTGAAATTGCGCCGATAAACTCGTCAATCGTTTTTCTGTTAAGGTCTTTTACAACTCTGTTGTAGTCCATAATTTCAAGTTCATCATCAGGGAAAGCAACAGATAAGAAGAAATTAAATTCCTCCTCGCCCGTGTAATTCGGGTTAGCCGCCCTTCTTTTTTGACCTACTTTAACGGCTGATGCGCACCTGTGGTGACCGTCGGCAATGTACATAGCGTCAATCTTGCCAAACTCGTTTGCAATAAGATTAATTGTATCATCATTATCAATTACCCAAACGCTTTGATTAACCCCGTCGAATACAAAGTCATAAACCGGCTCGTTATTTTCCATCCAAGTTTTAACGGCAGTGCTGATGGTTTCATTCTTTCTGTAAGTTAAAAAGATAGGACCGGTGTTTGCATTGCAAATATCAACATGATTAATTCTGTCCTGCTCCTTTTTGGCAAGCGTATGCTCGTGCTTTTTGATAATATTATTCATATAATCATCAATCGACGCACAGCCTACAATACCGGTCTGGCTTCTGCCGTTCATAACTTGCCTGTAGATGTAAAAACAAGGCTTGCAGTCCTGAATAAGAGCGCCTGTTTTTTCAAGATTTTCAAGGTTTTCGCAAGCTTTTTCATAAACTTCCTTGCTGTATGGTTCGGTGCCGAGCGGCAAATCGATTTCAGCCTTGTCAATATGTAAAAACGAATAAGGATTTCCCTCAACCGCTTTCCTTGCTTCATCGCTGTTCATAACATCGTAAGGAAGTGCCGGTATAAGTTCCTGCTTTGACTTTTCAGGTCTGAAAGCTTTAAACGAACGATAAATAGCCATAGATTTATTTCCCTTTCACTTGGGTGTTTTTATCATATATTAAACGAAGCCCGTCAATAACAAGATTCCTATCAATAACAGCGTCGGTTTCGCAGTGCTTTGCAATAACCGAACCAAGACCGCCGGTAATAATAACCGTTGCTTTTTGACCGAGTTCTTTTTCAAATCTTGCCACCAAACCGTCAATCATAGCGGCAGTGCCGTAAACAGTACCGCTTCGCATACAGTCGATTGTGTTGGTGCAAATGGCACTTTTAGGCGCAACAATTTCAATTTGCGGAAGCTGAGCCGTGCCTGAAGCAAGAGCGTTAAGAGCAGTTTTAACACCGCACAAAATTGAACAACCGATAAAGCAACCGTTTTCATCAATAACAGAAGCGGTAGTGGCTGTGCCGAGGTCAAATATAATTTGAGGGCACGGATACTTGCTGATGCTTGCAACTGCGCCTGCAACCATATCTGCGCCGAGTTCGGCAGGGTTGTTTGTTTTTATATTAAGTCCGGTTTTAACTCCGGGACCGATTACTATAGATTTTTTACCGGTGATAAGCATAATGGCTTTTGAAACAGTACGGTTGAGCGGAGGCACAACGGAGGAAATAACAGAACCTTCGATGTTTTCACTCTTGATTTTGCAAATTTCAAGTATACTGTTAAGCTTAATTGCATATTCTTCGGCTGAATCGTTAACATTGGTAGAAAGCCTGCATTCGTTAATAAGTTTCTTACCCTCAAGAAAGCCGAGCACAATATTTGTGTTGCCTATATCTACAGCTAAAATCATTGTTATTTTTCCTTTCTGCCGAGTTTTGTAAGCTTAACAACAGTCGGTGAAAGAATGATGTTTGCACCGAGTTCAAATAAGAAATTGAAGCCTACAAGACCGGTAATCATATATACAAACACATCAGTGCCGCCTGCCCACTGCTTGATTGTGTCAAAGAAGAAAAGGCGACAACCGATTAAAAATATGCCCGTGTTAACTACAGGGCAAACTATTGCGGCTGCTATTGTTGCAACAGCTTTGTTTTTCTTTTCAATAAGCTTGTAAACGCCGCCTGCCAAAAGACCTGCGAGTGCACCCTTTAAAAGAACCGTAACCACGGTACCGCCAGGATTAACGGTTAAAAATGCTGCTGCGTCACCCGATATCAAAACCGTAATACCAAATGCAAGACCGAGCCATGCACCTGCGCCAATGCCGTAAAGAGAAGCACCTACTACGATAGGGATAAGTACGAGTGAGATTGAGAACGGACCGAAGTGGATAAAACTACCGAGTAGCTGAAGAACAACTACTATTGCCGTTAAAAGTCCGATGCCGGCAATCTTTTTTGTGTTTGTTTTCATATTAAATTTCCTTTCTGCTACTGTTCCTAAGCTTCGCCGCAAAACACAGATACGGCATCACTTTGACAAGCTATTTTGTCAGCGGATACAATGCGACTACATTATATATTATTTTTCATAATATGTAAAGCAAAAAAACGCTTACAACCATTTGGCTTAATTTGAAAAACCGATAATATTTTATTCTATTTGACTATATAATAAATTTAAAGTATAATAAGGGCAAAAAGGAGTTGTCAATATGAAGGAACTGAATTGGGCGACGCTCGGTTGCGGTGTTATTGCAAACCAGCTTGCACAAGCTATGCAGGCTAAGGGCAGAAAACTTTACTCTGTTGCAAACCGTACCCGTCAAAAAGCTGTGGACTTTGCAGAAAAATACGGCATTGAAAAAGTTTATGACAATATTGACGAAGTGTTTGAAGATGAAAATGTTGACATCATTTACATTTCCACTCCGCACAACACTCACATTGAATATCTGCGAAAAGCGCTAAAAAGCGGCAAGAATGTTATTTGCGAAAAATCGATTACGCTTAACAGCCGTGAACTTGACGAGGCTATAAGCCTTGCGAAAAAGAATGATGTTGTTTTGGCGGAAGCTATGACGATTTATCATATGCCGATTTACAAAAAGCTTAACGAAATTATAAATTCCGGCAAACTCGGTGAGCTGAAGCTTATTCAAATGAATTTTGGCAGTTACAAGCCGTATGATATGAACAACAGATTTTTCAATCGTAATCTTGCAGGCGGTGCTATGCTTGATATCGGCGTTTATGCAATTTCTTTTGTAAGGTGGTTTATGTCGTCTAAGCCACACAAAATTACTTCGCAGGTTAAGTATGCACCGACTGGTGTTGACGAGCAGGCAAGTATTCTTCTCCAAAACAAGGAAGATGAAATGGCAAGCATTATCCTCTCACTTCACGCAAAACAGCCGAAAAGGGGCACAATAAGTTTTGACAAAGGATATGTTGAAATTTTTGAATATCCCCGTGGTGACGAAGCGGTTATAACTTATACCGACACAGGCGAAACAGAAACAATCACTTTCGGTGAAACAGCCAAAGCGCTCGAATACGAAATTGAGGATATGGAAAACGCAGTGCAAAACGGCGAAGATATGCACCTAAGCTTTACAAAAGATGTTATGGACATTATGACCTTTATTAGAAACGAATGGGGTATGTATTATCCCGAAGAAGAAGGTCACGATATAATCTAAATTAATAAATGGGGTAAAATTATGGGTTACAAATATAACATTATTTACAATGCAAACGGAAAAACGCACAAAACGCATCACAGTGAAAGCGTTGATTTTGAAATAAAAGAAGAAGTTACCGGCGATGTGCTTGAATTAACTCTTGTACCTAAAACCGATGTAAGCTTTGAAAAATTTGAAATCAAAAACGACATTTCATTTTCTGAGCAAAGCAAGTTTTTTGTAAACGGTTATCAAAGCTGGACTGTGTCAAGAGAATATGCAAGCGATGATTCTATGCTTGACGATTTCAACCCTAAGCTTCTTTCGTTCATTGATAAAAAGAAGTTTAATATTCGTGGCATTTGGGGCGCCGGTGATTTAACTTTCCACGATTATCCGCAAACACCGGGTGTTTTTTACGGTTATTCCTATGCATACATCAGGAACGGCTCAGACATCCGCCTTTTTGGTTCACTCAGCGAAAGAGCCGGCTACACAATTATCACTTTTGACACTAAGCGCAAAACTGTTGCTATTGAAAAAGACCTTGAAGGTGTGACATATCAAAAAGGAAAAGAATACAAAATTTTAGAGTTTTGCGACATTATTGACGAAAGCGAAAATGCATTTGACAAATATTTTGCGCTTGCAAATGTGCCTACGCCGAGGTCAAACAGAATGTGCGGCTATACAACTTGGTACAACTATTACACAAAAGTAACCGAGGAAATTGTCGAGCGTGACCTTGATTCCATTGCCCATCTCGGCTCTAAAATCGACATTTTCCAAGTTGATGACGGGTACGAAAGAACTGTCGGCGACTGGCTTTACCACGATGAAAAGAAATTTCCGTCGGGTATGAAAGTTGTTGCTGACAATATTCACAAAAACAATATGCTTGCAGGTTTATGGCTTGCTCCGTTTGCCGCAACTCCTAAATCATACATATATAAACAGCACCAAGATTGGTTTGTTAAGGACAGCCGAGGTAAAATTCCTTTTGCTTCTCAAAACTGGGGCGGTTTTTATGCGCTTGATATTTATAACAAAGAAGTGAGGGAGCATCTTAAAGAAGTATTTGACACCGTGCTCAATGTTTGGGGTTACGATATGGTCAAGCTCGATTTTCTCTATGCCTGCTGTATCATTCCCATTCACAACAAGAGCCGTGGCGAAATTATGTGTGACGCAATGGATTTGATTCGTGAATGGTGCGGTGACAAGCTCGTTTTAGGTTGCGGCGTTCCGCTTGCCCCTGCTTTCGGCAAGGTTGATTTTTGCAGAATCGGCGCAGATATGGCATTGAGTTTTAAAAAGAAGCCGTTTTCAAGAGAAGATGTATCAACCAAGCACGCTCTTTTAAACACTGTTTTCCGTCGCCAGCTTGACGGCAGAGCTTTTCTTAACGACCCCGATGTTTTTCTTCTTCGTGACAACAATATCGGTATGCCTCTTGCTCAGCGCCAAATTATTGCGGAGGTTGCAAGTCTTTTCGGCAATTTACTGTTTGTTTCCGACGATGTTTCAACATACAACAGCGTTCAAAAAGATATTTTTGTTGATGTCACAACCCGAAATAAGGCAAAAATCACATACGCAAATATGGACAAAAACGGTGATATCTCAGTAAGATACACTCTTGACGATTTAAAGAGAACTTACTGTTTTAATGTTAACGACGGCACAACAAAAAAGCTTATTTAATATTATTTTAAAAAAATTGTCGTTTCTATTGAATACTTACAAAACCTATGGTATAATTAGGTTATGAAATTTAAAAGGAAGCGATAAATTGAAAATTTCCACAAAAGGAAGATACGCATTAAGACTTATGCTTGACCTTGCGCAAAACCAAAAGGATGGCTTTGTTGCACTTAAAGACATTGCCAAAAGGCAAGACATTTCAAAAAAATATCTTGAACAGATTGTTCCTATACTCAACCGAGCCGGTTTGCTCAAAACCACAAGGGGTTATCAGGGCGGATATATGCTCGCAAAGTCACCGTCAAGCTACACCGTCGGCGATATTTTGAGAATAACCGAGGGCAGCCTTGCTCCCGTTGCCTGCCTTGAAGATGAGGAAAACCTGTGCGACAAGTACGAAACCTGTATGACAGTTGGCGTTTGGCAAGGACTTTATAAGGTCATTAACGAGTACCTTGATTCAATCACCTTGCAGGATATTTTGGATAAAAGTAAAAGTCAGCTTATCGATGAATACTATATTTAATTAATGGGGATATAGTTTTGTATATCCCCATTGACAAATTTTTTGACTTTTTTCAAAAAAAGGCTTGACAAACAGTTCAAAATATATTATTATATCCAAGCGTTAAGCAACAACGAGGTGTAACTCAGTTTGGCTAGAGTGCCTGCTTTGGGAGCAGGATGCCGCAGGTTCGAGTCCTGTCACCTCGACCAAAAGGACTACCGTTTAGGTAGTCCTTGTTTTTTGCTCAAAAGCACTGCAAAGCCTTTATTTGAGCCAAATTTGAGCACTTTATATATTTTTCAAAACAATTCAAAATATGTTAAAATAAATAAAAAATGCAACCCAAATGCAACCCAAATGCAACCTAAATGCAACCTAAAAAAATGCCCCCAACTCAATTAAGAGCTGAGGGCATTTCTCATCTGTAAGGCAACCAACCGTCTTGAATTCTAAGCCAGTTGTTGCCGTCTATTTTCTTTTCTTCAAGCGGCACTATTTTTGTACCGGGTTTCAAAATAGCAAACAATTCCGAATAAGAATTATTTTTTACAAAAATTGAAGCTTCGGACAGTTTGACTTTTTCTGCCTTTAAGTCTGATTCTCTTCGTATGTAAGCCGGGGCGTTCAAAATGTAGCTTTTAGCTGTTTCTGTTTTCTTTTCGGGCATTTTGTTCACCTCACTTCAAATAGCTTTGCGCAACATAATAAGTTGCTCCGTTATATTTAATCTTTGACATTGTATATTTCTTGCCTTTGATTGTCTTTGTGCCGGCAGAAGCGGTCACAATTTCAACCTTTGTGCCGTTTGAAATAATAGTATACGCTGTTGTGCTGTTAAGTGAAGAATAAGCGAACAAACCACCGTTAGCCTTGACTGTTTTATAAACCTTAACTTCTTTAAGGTTCGTTTGATTTTTAGGGCGAAGAATACCGTTGACTGTTGATGAATTATAAGCCTTTTCTCTAAGTGTCATTTTATCGCCGTTGCCGGTAGCGTTTTGGTCGTAATACTTAACTTTGCCGTTTTTTGTAGGCTCGGCAATGACGAAAATGTGACCGTATGTACCAGAAGTTCTGATACCAATATCGCCCTTTTTGAGTTCGCCGTTTTTATAAATCGGTGTAATAAATTCAAAATTCTTTTTGAGCCAAGCGTTACTATTTCTGTTTATCCACCAATACTTCGCATTGCCCCAAAAGCCTTTATCAAGTCCAAGGCACTCGTGGATGTAGCAGTCAATTAGGTCAACACACTGAACGCCATACATTCCGTCATAATCGGTTTTTTTGCCAAGGAATTTCTTAACCCACGCCGAAAACTTCATACCGTTTGTACCGCCTTTCTGCTCAATATTCATAACAGCCGACAAGCCTGCTGCTATTGCAGAAGCGAGAACGCTCAAAAGTGCAGCTTTAAGCGCTGACCTTTCCTGCGTAAAATCTACCGTCGGCAAAGCGACTACAAGAAAAGCGATAAGCGCCTGAATAAATGTTTTTGCCACTTTGATAAGTGATTCTTTTGTAAGTGTATAATTTTTCATGATTTTTAACTCCTTTTTATTTAGTAAAATGTTCTTTGCATAATTGCTCAAGGTCATCTATTCTATGATTAGCAACCTTAATATCGTTTTGAATTACCGGAATTTTCTCAGCAAAATTGTTATGCTTGTCCACTTTCTTTTCAAGCTGTTCTATTCGGTAATTTGTAAGCTTTGAAGCGGTAATTATGCCGCCAAATGTACCTACAAGCGTACCAACAAGGCTTACAAGCGCTACTGCTATGGTATCGGTCATTGTGTCACCTCGATTTGCTCTTCTAAAGTTCTTATTTGCTTACGAAGTTCTTCCGTGTAGGCTATCTGTTTTTGATATTCTTCTACGGTTGCAACTCCCATTGCAATTTTTACTCCGATATAGTCATAATTTGCAAGCTCTTGTTTTAACATTTGAATTTCAATCTGTGGGTCAGGTTGAAAAACTTCGTCTTCAATTTTGACATATTCGCCGTCAATTAATGCTTTTGTCATTTACTTTGTCTCCTTTTGTTTTGCCCAAATTCGTACTTTAGTACCTGTCGAAAATTTCGCAACATTATTAGCCGAACTCGTATAGAAGCCGCACATATTATTCACTGCCGTTTTTGAAATAAAAGCGCCTTCTCTTGCGTTTGAATAGTTATATTCTGTGTAATTAGATAGAACTCCATAATCTAATATAACCTCATTGCATATTTTTCTGCCGTGAATTACTATGCATTTTGTCGTGTTGCTTAATGCATTTTTTACAATTAACGGAACACCCCATAATCGAGCATAAAGGACATTCGTCGTAGCGTCGGGCGCTATCGGCGCACCTTTCATAACTTCGATATGAATTTCGTCTGCGTTAAGTATGGAATAACTAACCTCTGCGACATCTTCTTTTAATGTTGTATTAGCAATTAATTTCCAGTCGCTTCTATCTTGTTTTGTCAAAATATTTGTGTACAGACCACCTAATTCAGTAAGAAGCGTTTCGGCATACTCTTTCATCGTCATTGAGAGATTGTTATTATCGATGCTCTTGAATTTGACAAGTGCTTTGGAAATGTCAATGTCAGTCATGTCAAGCTTAGAATTCACATCTTGAATTTCGCTTTTAAATTTATTGGTTATTTGATTATAGAATTCTTCAAGCTCAGTCGGAGTGTCGCTGTCGTCATTGAACGAACCATATGTAACAACCAAATAAGTAGGTTGAGGTGATACTCTTTTAACAAGTTTACCGTCTTCAACTGAATAGCCGTATACTCCAAATATGTAGCGTCCTGTTTTAAGTGGTGGCAAATAGCACTCACCATTAAGTACAGTGACGCTTTTGTTGCCCAGCACAACTCTTACAACCAAATTGTCAAAATCGCTTGAAAGTTCAAGCTTGAGCTTTATTTGCTTATAATTGCCTGCTGCAACAAACTTTTTATCTGTAACGACCTTTTCAGCCGAAACACTTACATTAATTTCCATTTCTCAACTCCTCGACTTGCTTTTCCAATTTTTCAATTTTTTCAAGTTGAATTTGAACTACCGCCCATAGCGGCGCTATAAGTTGACCGAGTTTTAAACCCCAAGATAGCTTAGAGTCATCAACATCATCACGGTAATACTCACGCTCGCCGTTTTCATTAATATAGGAAGCACCAAAGAATGACAAATCACCCATAGTCTTTTTAGCAGTTTCGGCACACCACTGAGCTATAAAGCCCATATGTTTCCTGCCGGTGTCACCGTCTTTCATAGTAAAAGAGCACGGTTTCATCATTTTAAAGAAGTCTAACAGCTTATCATTATCAATAAGACTTTCTATATTTTCTTTGTTTTTTAAATCAGAGGTTGTGTCCGTGTCAACGCAGTAAACGGTGTTAAATCGTTCGTCGCTTGAGCCTATATCACAACCTTTGTTTTGAACCGGTGTTATGGAATTACCGACCGTTATTTTTGAGGTATTCAAATTTTCGACATCTTGTGTTTCCTCAGTTTCGTTTTCAAAAAGAGTACCTATGCTTTGATTAGAAAACCGCTGAGTTATGCCATTAGATATGGTAAGAACGCTTGAATTTATGAGCAACTGGGAAATAGTTCCTTTTGTATCCTCATATTCTGTGACTGTAAGAGGTTTAAGCCAAGGCATACCATAGGTAGTTATCTCAAAATCTCTTAATTTTTTATCTTTCAACCTATCAAAATAACTTTCACGCTCTTCGGAGTGTCTGACCTCAACTTGGTTAAGCAAATCGGCTTTGAGACCGTCAATCGTTAAATATTTATTTATGACATTTCCGTCTGAATTGCCTAAAAACTTTGAATTAGAATTAAGCACAGAATTATAATAAGCTAACCCTGTTATTGCTTTTTTAGTTTTACCAAGTGAAATATCACGAATATCATCAGTTGTAATATCTTGAACGAATTGCTTTCCGTAAGAATCAAAAATATGACCTAAGCCACCGACTGAGTTCATACTCAAATATTCTCCGGCTGCGTCCTGGTCTATGTCAATACAGAAAGCACAATAAAGAACTTTTGAAAGATTATTAAGATAATCTCTAATCGTTTTACCTTTATAGTAGTTTTTAAGTGCCGTCATTTCGCTGTAGCCTAAATCATTGCCGTTAGATGACTGACCGATTGTGTACTTTTTAGTAAAAATCTTCTCAATATCGTCACTGACGCTGATTACTTCTTTTATTTTTTCTAAGACATTAGACGCAAAATATCCGCCAAGCGAACTGCCGAGCGTAACCTCAGACATAGGAATTTCGGCAAGTAGCTTCATTGCGTCGTAGCAAGTGAATGTAGCCGTTTTTGTCACTTCGTCATAGTCGGTGTCGGTTTCTTCGTGACTGACATACATTGTTGGCAAGGAAAACAAATTAGTAGTGCCTGCCTCAATAACTTCTTCGCCGGAATCGTTGCAAATTTCACCGTCATAATAGACACCATATTCAATATAAATTGAATCAGCGTTATCAACCAACTCTTTTAACGCTTCTTCGGTTTCGTCAGTTGCCTGAATTTTTAAAACAGCTTTCTTCATATATGTTTCAAAAAGATTGCCGTCGTTTGTTATTTCAAGAGATAAAATATTATCCTCGTTAAATTCTGTTGCTTCGTTATTGCTGTAAATTTCAGCACTTATCCGTATTTCTTTGCCAAGCTGTCGCCATAAAGCGCATAATTTTTTGTTTTTGTCGCCACTCATTCCATAAATTGTATCGCCCATTTTAAACCCCCGAATATTTTTCCGTTGCAACTGCTGTTATTGTAAAATCGCCGTAACGATTATCATAACTGCCGCTTGCAACCTTATTTTTTACATATGATATATTTGTATCGTCAAAATAGAATTCGGCATTTCTCATACTGCCGCTTCGTTCCTCGTAGTAGTAGCAATCTACAATTTGCTGGTCTAAAAGAAGAACAAGTGTTCGTGCATCCTCTTTAAGGAGTTTATTTCCTTTAATAGTTATAGTGACTTTAGGAAAGATTCCGATTAATGTACCGGTGTACTTGCCGGAAAGAGCTGTTCGCCCGGTATCACTACCCCATAACTTTGCCCTTTGAACAGCATAACTACCCGAAAGCACCCATAATATAGGAACATACTCATTTTTGTTGTATTTTGTAATGTAGCGCTTTGTATTCGCTTGATAATAAGAATACGCAGTTGCTTTATTATATTGTGCAAGGTCTGTTGTAACTCTTTTCAATTTTTCTTTTGAATGAATTTCCAACACTTGACCCGTTTTATTTCGAATTTTAAATTGAGCCGTCATAATATCACCCCGTCATAGTAGATTTTTGGCGGTTAGCCTTATTAACTGCCTGAGCGACAACCTTGCCGTCAATAACGACCTGAACAACACCGCCGCCGTTGCCGCCGATATTAGCGAGTTTTTGGGCGAGCATATCCATCCACTCTGTATTGTTGTCAAGCGGTAAAATAGCTTCTCTGCCGGCTTCGCCTGCGGTAAGTGGAACACCCCTACCGGGGTTGTTAACAATACCGCCTACTGCTCTCTTGCGACTGAATAAGTTTTTGAACCAACTGCTAATACCACCTGTTGAAGAACTACTACTTGACGAACTGTCTGCCGCAGAGGTAAGGGAAGAAAAACCGCTTGTAAGTGTCTCTTTGGCACTATTGAAAAATTCGGCTATATTCATTCCTGCTCCTTTAAATTTATCAAATAATTCGCTTATCTTGTCGATAACATTTTGAATTGCTTTTGTAGCTTCGTCTTTTAATTTGGCAGTCGCTGTAAGCGTTGCACTCTTGTCGGCGAATTCGTCCCATTTTGTTTTTAATTTTGAAAAATTATCTTTGATATTAGCTGTTGCGGTCTTTGTTATGTTGCCCCAACCGTTCCAATTTTTTAGAAGTCCGTCAAAGGCACTTTGCACTGTTTGAGCCGTAGCAGTCTTAGTATTATCTGCCCAACCGTCCCATTTCTCTTTCAGACTTGAAAAATAGTCATTGACATTTGCTGTTGCGGTCTTTGTTATGTCGCCCCAACCGTTCCATATAGTGAGTAAGCTATCAAATGCATTTTGCACAGTCTGAGCGGTAGCGGTTTTAGTATTATCCGCCCAGTTGTCCCACTTCTCTTTCAGACTCGAAAAGTGGTCTTTTACATCTGCTGTTAAGGTCGTTGCCTTATCAACCACGCTGTCCCACTTTTCTTTTGCATTATTAAAAGTTTCTTTGAGGTTTGCACCGATTTCTACGGTAAGTTCTTTCATGCCGTTCCAAGCGCCGACAATCTTATCAAAAACATTTGTTTTAAGCCAAGTACCTATGTTTTTCAGCCATTCAACAACACCGTTGAACACACCGGCTATAATGTTCTTACCAAGTTCGAGGATTTGAGGGTTTTGTGACGGAGAATGAATGTTGAAAGTTTCTCTAAAGCCGTCAATGAACGGAGTAAGAATGTTGTCGCTTATCCATTTGCCGACATCTTTAAGAAAATTAACGATACCGTTAAAGATACCCTCGATTACATCACCGCCGGCTTTGTCAAGCTCGCTCTTAAAATATTTGTTATAAAAATTTGTAAAAGCGTCTCTTAAAAGCTGAATAATAACAGAACTAAGACCGCCGAGTGTAGCACCGAGAGCCTTAAAGATATTAGTAAAGGCGTTTTTCCAATCAAGACCTTTTATAAAATCTTCTATCTTTTGTACAACACTGTCCTTGCCGTTATTCCAATTAATTGTTTTAACAGCATTATAAACAGTTTCACCCAAGCCCGAAATAGCACTTGTAATGTTACTGCCTATCTTTTTAGTATCAATATTGCTAAGACCGGCATTAATTGTTTGACCGAGCTTTTTACCGAGGTTTGCAAAATCAAAACCTTTTTTACCTTTACCGTCACCATTGAAAAAGCCATATAAGGTATCAGTTAACACTTTCAATTTTGCAGTTAAAGTTTTGCCAAGTGCAACCGGGTCAACCTGGTCAACAAAGCCGTTCAAGCTTTCGGAAATACCTGCGCCGATACTGTCCCAATTAACTTTATCAACAAATGAAGAAATAGCCGTAGTAATAGTATTAAGTCCATTACCAAGAAGTTTTCCTGCACCGTTCCAGTCAAAATCTTTGGTAAAGCCGTTAATGGCACTGCCTAAACCCTCAGCAAAGCCTTTAACCTTATCCTGAATTTTCTTCCAATCAAGGCTGTTTGCTTTTGCTATAATTGAATTTAAGCCCTTTGCAAGCGTTTCACCCATTCCCTCATAGTCACCGTTTAAAAATGCAGTTTTTAAATCGTCGAGCATTTTGGTTACACCGGAACTCAAATTTGCTGCTTGAAATGGCTGTGAAGCGTCACTATTGTCGTCGTTTGAACTGTTTGAACTGCTGTTGTCTTCTAATTTGTTGGCAACATCAAAGCTTGCAAGCTGTTTAGCTTCACTTTTAGCCGTTTTCTCCTTTGCTTTGGCTTCCTTCTGTGCCTGCTTTGCATTATACGAAGCTATAAGGGAAGTGCCGGTAAATATTTGGTATAACCTATCGGCAAGCGTCACGGCAGTCTGTAAGCCTTTTACAAGCACACTGATTATAGGTGTAATAGCTTCACCAAGAACGCCTTTAGCCGCCGTTAACGAGTTTTGCAGTTCTTCGTTATTACTCATAGCACTGCTTACAATTTGCTTGATACCGCCCATAATTCCTCGCATACCAAGCATAGCAAGCGCCATTTTCTTAACCTTTTTCGCAACAGAATCGGCACCCTTGCCCATATTCTTAAAATGAGAAATGCCATTTTTAAGACCTGATATAAGCTTAGAGCCGACAGCAGTAACAAGCTTTTTTGCACCGGAAAGAGCCATACCGATACCACCGGCAATACCTTTTACAGCTTTTTTAGCACCGCCGGCTGCCTTTTTTACAAAGCTAAATGCACTTGTAAGCTTTTGAGCCTTAATACCTGCTGCACTGCTTTCACTCGCAACATCATTAATAGAAGATTTAGCACTTTCGATTTTAGTTTCATACCCTGTTTTCTTACTTTGGTATGTGCTGTAAGCCTGCGTTTGCTGTGGTGCTGACTGAATAACCGTTTTTTGACTGTTTAAACTACTTATAGTGTTTCTGTAAGCTTCGGCTTTTTGAATTATCGAGCTGTACTTTTCATCAATACGGTTAAGCGTATTTTCATAAGTTTGCGTATGGCTGTTAATTTCCTGCTGAGTTTTGGAATTCCTTACCAAATCATCATAGATTTTCCCTGCCTGCTCAACTTCGCTGTCATAATTTTGATAATCTTTGCTACTTTCGAGCTTTGCCAAAGCTTCTTTGCTTTTCGCTATTTGCTTATCTAAAGCCGATATTTGCGAATCTATGCTCTTTTGGAATTCTGCTTTTGCCTGCTGTATGCCCTTTTCAGAATCAGCTATTTCACGGTTAAGTTGCTTAACCTTTTCCTGCGCACCTTTAGTGTCGTAATCAAATTTAAGCCTTTTCGTTTGCTTATTGAGGTTTTTAACAGCTTCGTCAGTCATTCTTATTAAATTTTCAACTGACTGTTCAGCGTTGCTGTCAAAATTAACCTTAATTTTAATTGAACCGTCAGCCATTATGTAACACCCCCGGCTATTAACCAGTTTTCAAACTCTTCCTCTTTTTCCCTCTCTTCCTTTGTTTGAAAAGTAGGTAAAGCAACGCTTTCCCTTGCTTTTAGCATTTTATCTCTGTACTTGGGTGAATACTCCGACAAGTCACAAGTCCTTATATCTCTTATACGGTTAAGAATACAGTCACTGCCTAAGCCTTCAATCAAATCGCAAAACTGCCAGAAGTGCATTTTAACCTTTGTCAAATCAATTTGATATTCGGAAAGAAATGAAGCGTTTATATACTTTTCATCATATAAGAGGTCCATATCCGGCTCGCTTTCATCCTCTGATTGCGTTTGTTCGCTGTTTTTATTGCAAGTAAGGAATTTGTAAGCCATATCAAGATAAGTGCCTATGTCGTCATTTAGCGGAATACTTCCATATAGCAAATAGATGATAGCCAGTTGCTTTTCATACTCGCCTATTGTTTCATCTCGTGAAATTTCAATACAACGAAGTGCAATTTTAAAATCGGTGTTTATTTTCACCTTTTCATTGCCGATTTTGACATATTCAGGATAAGTAATCATTCAAGTACACTGCCGTCGGCATTGCCGTACTTCTTTTCGATAGCTTCAACCGACGCACCCATTGACAAGCCCATTTTTTCAAAATGCGGCTGTAAAGCGTCAAATAAGTCATTGAACATTGAAAGGTAGTTGTTATCACCGAAAATCTTTTGACATCCACCTTTGCCGAGTATGCCGTCCATAATGGTACGCATTTGCGCAAAAGTCTTTTTATAAAGTTTTCTGACTTCTTCATCCTGTGTAGTCAACAGACCGTGCGGCTTATTTTCTTTCTTTTCGATAACTTTAATCTGTCTTTTAAGGTTCTCGGTCATCTTTTGACATTCAAGAAAAGCGTCATTCCACTTAAACGGAAGCTCCAAGTCATCCATATGAAAAATAATAGTTTCGCCCTTGTCGCCGACTTCGATTTCATATGTGTTTTCTTTTTTGAGGTTGAGTTTTTCCATAGTTAATTAGTCCTTTCATATAAAAATAAGGGAGCACGAAGCTCCCTTAAATATTTTGTATTATGCCGCCTTAGTAAATGTAAGTCCGCTGTCGCCTGCAATAGTAGCTGTGCCGATTTCAGGGTCGCCGTTGAAATTACAAGAGTAGTTGAGTGAGGCTTTACCGCCGCCACCTTCGCCGCCAAATTCACTTGTTTGAACTACGCAACGGTTCTTTTCTGCGGCAAAGCCTTTTGAAGTATCACCGTCGTACATATAAACGATAACAACTTCGGTTTCTGCGTCCGAGCCTGTCGCTCTGTTTCTTCTTAAACCGTCAACATATGCAAAAACCTTGTCTTCTTTATAAGCGGTAAGCTCACCGTCAAAGCTTACTGCATAGCTGTCAACATTAGTTGTCGGCGAATCCTCGTCAATAAACTTATCCTCGCTTGTAGAAGCGTCATATTTGAGCTTTAACTCACCTTGCTTTCTGATTCTTGCCCATTCAGGCTTTTCTGTTGTGCCAATATTTAAAAAGGCAGCAATTTTACTTGTTTTAATAACCATAACTGATTACTCCTTGTCATATAAAAGTCTGCATTGAATTTGATAAACAGCGTCACGACTGTTATTACCGACACCCATTAAATAACCGTTGGTTAACGCCTTAATTTCAAAAGGTGTCATACCGTCGGGCATATCCGGATAAACATCATTTTCGGTACATTCGTCAAGCCAATTTTGGAAGTCTTCAAAAAAGCCGCTGTTTTCAATATTGTTTTTAATTTCTTCGTTATATGTAAACCTTGCCATTAAAGCAAAAACAAACTGACATTCTTTTGTGCCGTCAAGATACTTTTTTCGCACAGTATCGGTGGGAAGTTCCTCAATAGAGTATGTATTGACTTTATCAGAAAGAAAATCAACATTTACGCTTTTAAGTTCATCCAAATAAGGACACTGCAATATAAATTTTTTTACACTTTCAATAATTGTCATTACTTCAACTTCCTTTCGATATATTCCTGAACGCTTATGGCTAAAGCATATTTGTTTGCTTCATAGGCTCTGAACACCCAATACGGTCCACGCTTAGGTGCGCCGGTGAAATTCAAATTTCTGTCGGTTAACACCTTTGGTGTATTCGGTCGACTCCAAAAGCCGTAATTTGGGTTATAAAAAGCGCCTTTATTCGTTATAGGGTCAACCATTAATTTACCGTACCACAAATAACGAGCGTAAGGCGTGTCATACACAATTTCATCATTATTTGAAGTGACAAAAGCAGAACTCATAAGTATGCCGTCGTGATATGGCATATATGGAACTGATAATCTTATAAGCTGTTCGCAGAAAAAGCGTTGTGCTTCCTTGCTCTGTCCTATTCCTGCCATTTCAATAAAATCACTTGCTTTCATAGTATTAAGTTCGATTGTAAACATAGCAACACCTACTTAGCATTTACAACGATATTATCGACCAAGCTGCCGCAAACATTGACGCTTACCGCATTAACTCTGTAGTAAGTGTCAAGCTCCTTTAAGCTTGTAATATGGTTGCCCTTTCCTTTGATTATTATGTCACCTATATCTACGCTCCACTTATCATTAAAGCTTTGTGCATTTTGCAAAGATGAAATAACCGTTATTTCACTTGTATTCTCAGAGCCTTTGTCCTTATTGCTAAGGTTAGTCTTTTCCTGCCAATAAAAACCGCCGTCTAAGAACTGCATAAAATAAGCGTCTTCGCCGTCAATTATGCTGTGCTTATAAATCGTTATCGAATGAGGAAACATATCACATTCCCCCATACATCAACCCGGTATTAGCAAGATATAATCTAACCTTAGCATATTGCTCACTCTGTCGGTCTTTGTCATTTTGCTGAAAGTATGAAACAGAATGATTTCCGACATTTTCGCTTGATATTCTGCTGTCAACGGCTTTTTGTTTACATAAAACTTCGGCAACAGCGCAAACAGCGTTGTTGTATTTGTTATTTATAGCTTCAACAGCTAACAATTCATCAGCATTACTGCTTATAACAAACCTATCAACAACTGCCGTTGCTTCAATCACCAATGTATTTAAGGTTAATGCGTCGGGTATGACTGTACCGTTGTATTTTTCAACATAGTATGAGAAATCTATCATACCTTACACGCTCCTTTATTTTGCAGCAATATGCACATATATACCTGCTGCCTTGTTCTCATAAACTTTTGCATATGAAACAAGACGGTAGCCGTACTTCCAAGCGTCGCTGTTTTGGTTGTTATCAGGTGTAATAATCTTAGGTTTAACAAGCTTATTTGCCTGAATAACAGCAGTAGGATGAATAATCTCGAAGTTAAGATTTTTACCTGCTGTAGCCTTTTTATATCCACCCTTTTCCTGACCTTCGGTCATACCGTCGTTACGGTCAATGGCGCTGTAAAATCTTGTTTGAGGTACCTTTACGATTTTGGCAAAATCAGCTAATACCTCTCTTGACTTAGTAGTGTCAAGCTGAGCAATAGCTCTTGCAATTACCGGTGTATAATACAAAATTCTGCCTTCCTGCGGTACTTCGTCGTCATCCATTTTAGCCATAGCCGCAGCAATAGCGTCAAGTGCTGCCTGACCGTCGGCAAGAGCACCGGAAGCAGTAGAAACACCCTTAGCGCTTGCATACGAAGCAAAACGGTAAGCGTCAAGCTCAGGTACTGCCTTTGTCCTGATAAATTCGCCCGCAAGTCTGCCGAAAGCGACACCGCCTGTTTCGATATTATCAAGTTCGTCTACCTCGAACATTCTGCCACGGTCATAATCACATTTTACAGTTTCCCATGTAAGCGAAGCGTCGCCGTTCACATAACCACTGTTGCGTGAATAATCTGCAAGACCGTCCATATCAAGCTTAGGTACAACGATTTCGTTTGCATTAAAACCTTCCTGAATAAGTTCTGCCGAAGCGTCAAGGTCAGCAGATAGTGAAGCTTCTTTGTAAACTTCATCACATAAAGGCACATATGCCTTTGCAAGTTCAATAGTATTTGCCATAATAATTTAATCACTCCTTGGTAGTTTTTAAGCCCATTGCTTTTCTGATAGCGTCAAGGTTCTTGGTTTCGCCGTTATGGTCGAGTCCCCAAGGCTTTCCGCCGTTATTATCAAAATAATAGGCTTTTTCTTTTCTCAGCTCTTCCACCTGTTCTTTTAAGCCTTCTGTTACCTTACCGTCTTCAACCTTTATCTTTTCAAGGTCAATATGGCTCATGATGTCATTGACATCCTTCGGCTTAAATTCAGATACAATAGTAGAGCTGATTACATTTTGTTTTAACTGCTTTTTATAGCTGTTTTCAAGATTTGTTTTTTCGGCTTCGAAGTCTGACTTCATATCGTCAATTTGTTTCTTCAGCGTTTCGTTTTCGCCTGCTGCTTCTTTCAATTTGTCGTAATCGTCATTCTTTTGATTAAGTAGATTTTGGGTATTTGTAAGCTGAGTTTCAAGTGCACTGTATTTCTCATTGCTCACAAACTTTCCTGTCGATAAATCGGCAAGCTTGCCCTCTACCTTGCTTGTTTCGTCCTGTACTTTAGCAAATGTTTCTTCGCTAAGTACACCTTTGAGAATGGTAACATCCATAATAATACTCCTTGCTTTTTATATCCGGGTTCACCGGAATGAAATATAAGCCTTTTATATGCCATGCCCGGGGCAATTTAAGCACTTTATATGTCATACTCAGGACAATATAAAAAGAAGCCGGCGCATTTAAGCGTCAGCTTCTGATTACTGATTTTAGGCATAAAAAAAGCACCTAAAAAGGTGCTTAAATCACTATGTTAGATTTTCTCTGCATTTATTTGCTTTATTCTCTGCTTCTTTTTGTGCTTTCAACAATATTTTCAAAGACTTATTTGCTGCTTCAATATTTTTTTCAAAATCATCAGCACTGTTTATATCGTCGGGTACATCATCCCAAAACGAAAAATCATATTTTTCTAAATTCAAGTCCATATTTGTTAGCTTCCTTATAAATGTTTTCAGATAGATTAAGAGCTTCTTCTAAAGTTATTTTA
>OIZX01000751.1_pt1 | contig 19872 bp, 19 predicted proteins | sample 1588621 | NCBI WGS metagenome assembly OIZX01 (sample SAMN03283276) | human gut metagenome | biome: human-associated habitat; material: feces | host: Homo sapiens | place: Peru | collected 2012 | reverse complement strand
CGTTATCAGACAGCGTGTTCTTCAGAACGAAACCAGCCATGCAGGACTTGCCGCCGTTTACCAAATACTCGTGAACTGCTTTGAAACCTTCTTTGCCATAGTAATCATCTGCATTGATCACAATGAACGGGGTATCAATCACTTCCTTCGCTGCAAGCACAGCCTGTCCGGTTCCCCACGGCTTTGTCCGGCCTTCCGGAAGTTCTCCCGGAATATCGTTGATATCCTGGAAAGCGTAGTCTACAGTTATATTATGAGAAGAGCAAATAGCGGCAATGCGATCACCGATGACCTCTTTGAACTCCTTCTCAATATCCTTACGGATGATAAATACCACATGATTGAAACCAACTTCAATCGCATCATGGATTGAGTAATCCATGATGATATGTCCAGCATCATCGACCGGCTCCAACTGTTTTATTCCTGTTCCGAAGCGGCTGCCGATTCCGGCTGCCATGATAAGTAATGTTGTTTTCATAATCTCTCTCCTTACTGTGCTCGTGCTGCTTTTATCGGACATACCTTAATGCACTGATGGCAACGAACACATTTACTTTCATCTATCTGCGGATACTCAAAGCCTTCTTCGTCCTCGACCATAGAAATAGCCTCTTTCGGACAGATGGCATAACAAGCTGTACATCCACAGCATTCTTCCTTTCTTTTATATAATACTGGTACTTCTTTTTCCACCATTCACAACAACCTTCCTATTCATTTCACTATTGCCATAACCACCTAATTCTTTTATTTTTATTTCCAGCCCAGACGAGCAATGCAGACAATAAAAATGCAGACACACCAACAAACATAAATTTATGTATTCCTTCTGGGAAACAAACTGCTAATGTTGGAAAACATTCAAACGCTCTGACAAAAATATAATGGCACAGAAACAGTAACGTGCTCATAGATCGGAACCATTTTCCCAAAGATCCAATATGCAAAGGTAGCATAATAACTGACTCAACTACAAGCACCGACACAACAGGTAGCAACAGTTTTCTCCATTCGTACTGAAAGTACACTCCCACAACATAAAGTATAAAAGCTGAGATTGTGCAAATGAATACTGTTTTTGTTTGAGGGATTTTCTGGATTAGCGTCCCAAGCATACAATAAAACATCCCCATAAACACACCATTTTTTATTGTCTTTCCCCAAATCATATAATACAATTTCCAAAATCCTGCATATCCATTGACAGATGCCACATCCAACTGTTTTTGAACAAAGATACCGGCAATAAAGAATACAACTCCTATCAACATGATCCAAGTATCGTTAATTTTCGATTTCTTCAATATCAAAATCAGAATCAATCCAATCAGTAATGCATTCAAATACCATAGCTGCGCATCACCGATAAAAAATACGGTTCTGAACCACTTCAAAAGTACGCCAAGCATACTACTTTTACTCAGTATCAACCTGCTCGGTAAAAGCACAACTGACCAGACAAAATATATTTTCAATGTTTTCAACAGATAACTTATCGCATATTCTTTTTTCTGAGCTTCGTTTTCTAGTTTTTCAATTCTGTTAAAAAAGAAATAACCTGCCACTATAAAAAAGAACGGAACCGCTAAGCTATCAAAAGAATTAACAATACTTGCTAAAATCGGATGTACGACCGTCCCCCCCCCGCATGAATATGAATAACCGCAAAAGCGAAAACAAATTTAGCCAGATCGATACTATCCATTTCCTGCTTGTTTAATGCTTTTCCACTCATAAATACTCCTTTCCTCAAGTTTTACTTATTAAGTGCTGTATTTTTCGTTTTGCTCTTCTCAGAACCTTCTTTATATAATTTGCAGTTCCATTGTCCCCATATGCTCTGGCAATATACGAAAAAGATTTATCATTCACATCGTTCCAAAACTGTTCTCTTCCCTCTGGTTTTGGAAATGGGGCTTTCAAAGGTGGTTGCATACTATCTTCAATTCTTGTGCTCTTCCACTTCAATTCAATCTTCACATTTTCAAAGATGCTATCAGCCTTTTCATTATTAACTAGGACCAATGACACTCCTTTATTATCATCGAATTCCGGAGCAGCCTTTTCGATTCCCCAATAATCTGCTATCGTAATATCTCCTGGATGCATGATGGACTTATATGGACATTCATAACAACTCGGTCTAAGAACCATGTGACCATAGAAGAGATTCTTAAAAATCGGGCTACTTACATTTTTTCCATTATCAAACCAAATGGTTTCAACATGATCTTTCCATCCGAAATCCTTCTTGTTTCTAAAGTCAACCTTAACAACTTTTCCATGATTCTTATGTTCCTGCCATCTAAGGTACTTATCCCAAACAACAGGACTCGGAACTCCATGACAGACAATATCTATGCATATAAGGTTGTCATAATCTTTACCAAGAAAATGCTTTAATCCAGCGACTTGACAAGAAGTTCCAGAGAATAGCACCTCTCTTTTTGCATTCAAATCTTCCTGTACTTTCTTATATGTATCTCCCATTTTACTTTGGATATACTTTGAACCACGCATTTGATTTCGTCCATCTCTGCTATCAGTTCTCACATGAACAGCATGAAAATCATCAGTTAAAACGCATCCATAAACAGTACCACCATCATCCAAAACCAAGTCTGACAATGCCGTGAAAATACCACCAGAACGTGAAGCTGCCCTGATTTCTTCGTCTTTATGCTTTACAGCATATACCTTAGGCTGCGACCAATTCATTATGCCGCCCTCCTTTCGGAGTAGTCAACATAATAAATCAAATCAGGATTTAGGGTTTGCCCCCCCCCGATTGATATTAGCTTAACAAGCTTGTTTTTGATTTTCGTTTTTAAGGGAGTTGTTCCATATTTTTTCATAACGAAATCCACTCCTTTCCTTTGATAATCATTCCAAAATTCATCTCTCTGCTCTGATCTTTTAGTAGGAGCTTCCAAGTTCGCCTGCCAGCATTGTTTTGTATCGCTTAGTCTATACTCCAACTTCACTTTGACTGTCTCAAAGAGCTGCTCTCCTCGGTCTGTGTGGATCAGGAAGATTGAGTTGCCTTTTTCATCATAGAAGTCCGGAATTGTTTCCTCAATATGCCAGAAATCTCCGATTGTCATATCCGTCTTTCGTTCAGTTGTCGCATACGGACATTCATAGCAGGACAGACGTAATGCACATTGGTTATAAAAGACTTTAACATAATCCTTTATCAGATGCTCCTGACCGCCAGCTGTTACATATGCCGTCGGAGCTTTCCAACCATTCCGCTTATCCTTAAATGTCAAATATGTAATCTTCCCATACTTTTTCTCAGCAGACTCAGCATATTCTTTCCAGAGCCTTGGACTCGGCGATCCATGACAGATAATATCAACTATCCATACTCGTTCACGGAATCCCTTCATTTCCGCAAACTTACGAAAACCATCGGCCTGACATCCCATGCCGACAAAAAGCAATCGTTTTTCCGGATGATTAATCAGCCAGTCCTCTGCGATCTTATAGATTTTTCCTGGCTTGCTCTGCATATATTTAGAGCCAATAGACTTGTCACGTTCTTCTCTGTTTTCGATTAGTTGAAACTCAGTGGCGTGATCTTCATAATTGTACACAGCGCAAACCACGGCATCACCGTTATCCAGAAAACAATCCGAAAGAGCTACAAAAGCTCCACCGGATGAACTGCGTAACAGAGAAGCCCTATCTTTCAATCTTCCAGCATAAACTTTCGTTTTCACTTCTGTTATCAAACTGCCACCTTCTTTCAGCGGTCTATTACTGCCGCCATTTTTATCTTGTCAACTATCATCAAAAAATCAATGTTGTAATGTAAACCACGATTGGCGCAATGAACTTATAGATGCCGTACACACCCACTTTATGGGCAACCATGCCAATACAGGTAATAAATATCGGATGCAAAATGTAAAGCCATGTGGAATATTTTCTTCCAATCAATGCTAGTGTTTTATTACTCCCATGACATTGCAAGGTAAATAAGAATACCGTAATAGCCAATAAGGTCGTACTGATATAATGATCTCTTGCTGAATTAACATTAAGGCTAACCAGAGCAAATCGTTCAAGCAGTGATGTCGCAGAAAACACAATCAAGAAAATAGTCAAGACTTTCTTTTTGACTTTTTGCCCAAATCCATTTCTAATCAACCGCCCTATACAGAAATAAGGAATACCAACGAACAAGAAATTGCGGACAAGGATATAAGGAAATTCTCTTCCAAGCAACAGAACAGAATATTTTCCTAGAATTAAATCTCCCATCAGTAAAAACGGTGCCGCAAAAACAAGGCATTTTTCGATTTTCAGCTTATCAAAGATGTGCATAATAATCAGCACATACAGGATTGCTCCCAAGTACCAAAGATGCCCCTTCAGCGGAGACTCATTGAAAGCTATAAATTTCAGCACATTTTCAATCGTAAATGTATCAAGCAAGAAGCTCATGTTTCGGCTTAATACGGCATAAAAAGAATCCCACAGCAGATAAAGTACATTTGCTTCAAGTACCAATTTAAAAATCTTTTTTATCTGCCGAGTCTCGCCGTTTTTTTCCTCGACATCAAAGTAGAAGTATCCGGTTATCATAAAGAATACTGGTACAGCAATTCTAGTCAATGCTGTAAAATATTTTCCAATTACTCCCGGAAACGGTACATGAATACAAACAATCAGAAAAGCACAAGTTGCTTTCAGAATGTCAATATTATCTGCTCTGCTCTCAAGATTGTCCTCCCCAACTCACACTATTTCAAGTTTTATTTTCCAAGACGGCTCTTCACCAGATTTACACCCGATTTCAGCATGTCCACATTAGTTAAAACTGCATAAACTGCAGTAATACAAAGTGCTGCAAATTGGATCATCCTATTTCCGCAATAGTATGTTCCTATGAGCATCCCACCAATAAGGACACTGCCAATAATAATAGGCTTTCTAATTTTCATGTGTACAGTTTTATTTACGTCAATATAACGAACAATAAACATTGAAAGAAAGGCAATCAGCGTTGAAAGGGATGCTGCAAACACTTGTATCTTGTTAATTAAAATCAAATCGACTGCGATGTTAATAATAGCCGCTGAGATTGATGTGTACGCAATCTTTTTTGCGTTTTTTTGTGCCACATAGACACAACTATATAATCCAACCAATACACGGAAAAGCATCGCATACATTAAAATCAAAATCTGATTATATGCAGCGCTGTATTTTAGATTAACCATTATGGGAAAAACAAAAGGCATACAGGCAACAATACCAAAACAAGCTGCTGCAAATAACTTGAACAATGATGTCATTGTTTCTGTCAAAAATTCATCCCTATCTTCATCACCATAGTGCAATGAAACTGTTTCTGTCCAAGATAAATTTAAGATATTATAAAAACTTATAAATACATTTGGAAATTTGTTTGCAACAGAGTAAATTCCATTTGCTGCTGTTGTAAGAAAATGTGCAATAATTGTTCGATCTGAAGCATTTACAACCCACCAAGCCAAATTATTTGGAATTAGCGGAATGGAGTACGTTCCAACACTTTTAAATATACTCAGGTGAATATTTTTTGGAGAAATATATTCCCAGCATTTTGATGCAAATATCAAATAAATTAATGTAACAATCTGTGCAGATAACGTGGAAACAAACAATCCTTGGAGTCCCATTTTCAAAATAACCAAAGCAATAACATTTAATATTGTCGTTGTTGTTGCCGAGATAAAGGATGCTACCGTATATTTGACACTTTCTCCTAATCCCCTTACAAACTGCAAGAACAGTGCTGTAAATACCTGTAAAATCACATAAAGCAAAAGGAAGTATGCATTTTCGATATGTAATTTGGGAGTAATTATTAGATACATACCAAAATAGACAACAGATTGCATCATACTAGAAAACAACAATGTTGACAAAAGTTTGCTTTCTTCTTCTTTGTTCCCACGGTAATCTAACATAAACCTAAATAGTCCTTGATCTAGTTGCCAGTTTACCAAAGGCAATAATAAAGCTGAATATGTGACTAATAAATCAAATGTACCATACTCTTCCGTTGATAAAATTGCCGTATATAAAGGCAGTAGGAAAAAGCTAATACACTGCGTACATAACTTTCCCACTGTCAGTATGGCCGTATTTTTTGCTAATTCTGTTTTACGACTCATTAGTATCTCCTATAACAAGTTCTGCCTTGATATGTGGCTATAAAATACCAAGGCAGAACTGCTTATTTTAATATCCTATCAATGTAATCCAGTGACCTGTGACGTTCGTTGTCCAGTAGTAAATTCACTACATTCCATTCAATTTTTGGTATGTTCAATCCATTTGCAGATTTTCCTTTTACAAGTCCACATTTCTCTAACTTGAAAATATTGAGAATATTAAGAACCCTATCTTTTCTTTCAATCTCTGTTTCCACATAAAAAGGTGTGTTCAAGATAATAGAAAAAGCTGTAGCATGAAACGAATTTGTTACTACACATTTTGCACCTGCAATCCACTGCAAAAATTCTGCTGGGCCTGCAGCTCCAATGTGCTTAACATCACGATATTTAAACCACGTTTCCTGATCCCACAACATAAGAAGTTCATAGCCTGTTTCTTCGCTTAATTTTTTAGCAAACTCCAGCGCCGGTTCAGCGGTCTTACTATATCCCATTTTGAAAAAAAGGATGTAATCTTTTTTTACTGGCTTTGCCGCCAAACGCAACCAATTGCTTTGGGTTGTGAGGAAAACCGGATCTAATACAATTTCAATGTTTTTTTCTTTTAATCTTTGATTAAGAGCCTCTTTGGATGCACTTTCTCTTACCGAGATATTCTTAAACCTTTGAAGACACTGAATCATTTCATTCGATTCATCTGTTGAAAAATCAGCACCGCCTGTACTTGCTGCGTAAGCTATTTTTTCTACTGAGTCATCGATCTCCGGCAGAAAGTAGTGCATATCATGCTCAGTAAGATTGTAATTCCATACCTGATCCGAACCTACAATAATTTTTTCAAAGGAGTTGCAAGTCTTCTCAAAAGAATCTTCACTTTGGCATTGTCCTGAACAAATTGTATTTTCTTCTCTGAATGACTGAAACTTTGAATTTCGCTTGATCTTATCCGGAATTCTCAGTATGCTTTTAATAATAACTTTCGGATGCTTACTTTTGAATGGGCTAATTGAATAATCCTTATAAATAAACTCTGGCTCATAATTTATAAGTTCACATTCTGTACCACCATGTTCTATAATTGTCTTTTGTAATGATACAGCCTGTAGCAATGCACCAAAATTATTTGCAGAATGAAAAGTTAATATACCAATTCTGCTCATACATTTTCTCCCACGAATTCTTTCTCACATTTCTCTAGTACAGCAGCAATAACCTGATCCATATCGTAGTACTTGTACTCGCCCAGACGACCGCCGAAAATCACTTTATTCTCTGCATCTGCCAACTTCTTGTACTCAGAATACAGCAAGCTATTCTTAGCATCATTGACCGGATAATACGGCTCATCCCCCGGTTTCCATTCACTGCTATATTCACGGCTGATGATAGTTTTCGGCAAGTCATTTCCATTCTCATCCTTGCCGAACTCGAACCACTTGTGCTCGATGATTCGGGTCCACTGCGTCTCACGGTCCGTGTAGTTGACGGCAGCATTGCCCTGGAAGTTCGGCTGGTCGAGCAGCTCCGTCTCGAAGCGCACCGAACGGTACTCGAGGGTGCCCAGCTTATAATCAAAGTAGGCGTCAATGGGGCCGGTGTAGACCACCTTGTCAGCCAGCGCATCCAGCTCGGACTTGTGCTCCTGATAGTCCGTATTCAGGCGCACCTTGATGCCGTCCAGCAGGTTGGCAATCATCTTGGTGTAGCCGCCGATTGGGATTCCCTGATACAAGGCATTGAAATAGTTGTTGTCAAAGGTCAGGCGCACGGGCAGGCGCTTGATGATGAAGGCGGGCAGATCTTTGCAGTCGCGGCCCCACTGCTTCTCGGTGTAGCCCTTGATGAGCTTCTCATAGATGTCACGGCCCACGAGAGAGATTGCCTGTTCTTCTAGGTTTTTCGGCTCGCCGGTGATTTCCTTGCGCTGCTCCTCAATTTTGGCGGCAGCCTCCTCCGGCGTAACCACGCCCCACATCTTATTAAAGGTATACATGTTGAACGGCAGCGAGTAAAGCTCGCCCTTGTAGTTGGCTACAGGCGAGTTCGTAAAGCGGTTGAACTCGGCAAATTGGGTGATATAATTCCAGACCTTTTTGTTGTTGGTATGGAAGATATGTGCGCCGTACTTATGGACGTTAATGCCCTCAATGTTCTCGGTATAAATATTGCCCGCAATATTGGGGCGTTTATCAACAACTAATACAGATTTGCCATGTACCCTTGCTTCATGTGCAAATATTGCTCCGTAAAGGCCGGAGCCTACTACTAAATAATCATATTTCATATTCTACCTCGCATATTTGATGTAAAAGAGATGTTAATTGCCACTGCGACTGCATAGAAACAAAAAGTCGAATCATATATAGGATTTCCTGTCATTCCATATAACAACACAAAAAATTGAATTGCAAACGAAACCGATAAGGCTAATTTTATACTTGTCAATTCGACATCACGTTCTTGATGACTAAGATAATTAATATTTTTCCATGTTATTACTATACTTGATGCCATTGCCATAATAAACACACAGAAACCTAAAAGTCCTGTTTCGCATAATAATTCAAGGTATATATTATGACACCCAGCAGTGGCACCCGTTAACGTACTCAAGCCGGATTTATATCGAAATCCATACCATCCGATTCCCAATATTGGATTTTGATTAAAAATAGAGCGCGCCCTATCCCACATAAGAATCCGCAATAAACTTGCATTATCAGATCCGGCTGTTTGAAATCGTTCAAATACTCTTGCAATATCTGGAACATAATCCATAAGAAAATTCAATCCTATCAAAGCAGCCACCGCTGCCATCATGAGCTTGAAGGATTTTAACAACCTTTTTTCAGGATTAACAACATAATAAACGACTATTAAAGTTGCTACGCCGAAAAGCAAATGTGCTCTTTTAGATGTAAGAAGAAGTGCGATAACTGTAGCAATACCAGCTATCATTATATATTTTCGCTTCTTTTCGTGACCATTTAAGGTCAAAAATACAGCCCATACAGTCAATAAAACTATTGTAATATATGTTCCATTTTGAGAGTAATGATCTGCAAGAGCCGCTCGATACCCATACAATCCGTCTTGTGTTCCATCTTGATATTGTTTGTAAGTTGTATTAATAAAAAGCTGATACAATCCATTATTCACAAAAAACAAAAGAGTTGCAATAACATTTGCTATTCCTACGGCTGTTATTATTTGGGGTGCCTTTTTTATCCAATCACAACTTTTAACGCTGGCAAATATGAATAAGTAAGCGCCTATTAATCTTATTGAATTGTAGTAGCCTCCACTCAAAAATTCTTGATTTCTAAAAAGCACAAAGAAAAAACAAAGCATCCAAGGTATAATAATACTTCTTTTCTTATAATACAGCGGTAATAATAAAGGTATCGCTCCAGAAAGAACCAAAATATATAGTCTCGCTTTATAAGGCAAAACGAACTGAGCAATCCCCCAATAATTTCCTGCAATCAGCAGCGTAATTAAACTTAGCGTTATAAATAATGTGTGATTAATTTTTACTTTCATTTCTACTCCCGTCCTCTATATCGTATTTTTTTCTTTTCACCAATTTCAAGCAAGAGTAGAAGTATAACGCAATATTCTTATCATACAAAAAAAACTTCAGTCTCTTTTTGAACGGTTGAGTATTACGTCTGTTTAAAACTTCGATCCATGGAGCAGTATGTAAAACTTTTGAAAATTCAGACACTTTCTTATTGAATGGGTCAGTATTTTCCTCTGCTAAATATGCTCTAAAACATATATGTTTTAGCTTCATAAGTAACCAATCTGTATATGCGGCATGCACAATGCCTGTTGAAGCACCATACTTTTTTTCCAGAATATCCACTGGAAGAGTTAATTGTCCCACGATTTTAGGATTATATTTATTCAACACACTATAATCATTTTGAATATAATAATACCATTTTTCATAAAGCATTCCAATTCGGTAATCCTTAGAACTATTTAACATGGTTAATGCCCAAATAGTATCTTCGCCAACTGCAACTCCTGGGATAAATTGATTTTCCAGTGCAATCTCCTTCTTCAGGAAATGTGCCCAACATCCTTCTCCATTAAATTCCCATCCATCCTGATCAGGTCTCCACCTCTCACAGCTTTTTGAAAAAATATGACACTCCAATTCTTTTTTCTTATGATTATCCAACAGTTCAAATTTTACGTTCTTTTCTCTACTTGGAAAAATACTTGGCCTTTTATCTGTTGTATTTATCATTCCAACTATAACATCACAATCATAATCCTCAATAGCTTGGACCGCGCTTTCTAGTAACCACGGAGTTAATATATCATCACCATCAACGAATAAGATATACTGTCCTGTTGCTTTATTCACTCCAAAATTACGAGCTACTGAGACCCCTTCATTTTTCTTGTGAAACACACTTATACGAGAATCTAACTGAAGCAACTCATCTAGTCTATTACCGTAATAATCTTCACTTCCATCATCAATAATAATCACTTCAAAATTGGGGAAAGTTTGAGCAAGGATACTATCCAAACATTTTAATAAATCTTCATATTTTGTATTAAAAACCGGAATAATTATACTTACTATCATCGGTTAACCCTCCCCATATCTTCTATTTGATGCGATATTCTGCCAAACCAATTCGCTCACAATTTTGTTTTCTACCGTTATACCACATCAACAGTTTGTTTTTTTGTTTATTTAAAACAACCGTAGGCTTGTAAACTGCATCTGCATCCCAGGATTTTTTTTCTGGTGAAATAACAGGATTATCCATACTTCTAACCCAATTATGTATTCCGTCATTTGACTCTGCCATACAAACTCTAGCTGTATCCACATTTTGATATCCAATGTAGAACATATAGTATCTATCATTTTCCTTCAAAATATCGCATCCGCCTACCTTGCATTGATCATACTTTTCATTCGACTTTTCAAGTATAGGGTTATTTGCATACCTTTCCCAGTTAATGCCATCTTTACTTTCCGCATAGCAAAGAACATCTGGTTCAAATTGCTCACCAGCTGCATACCACATTTTAAAGATTTTTTCATCTTTGTCCCAGAGAACACACGGATTCATAACCGAGCCTTTTTCGTATGGCTCACTCGGAACAAGAATTGGTTTTTGTTGCATTCTTGTAAATCGAATGCCATCATCACTTGTGGCGATGCCTATTGCACTATTATTTCTACTTTGTCCAGTGTACCACATCAACCATTTTCCATCTATTTTACAAACAGAAGCGCGATTAACCCGTTCTTCCCAGCTTCCCTTATCCCCTGCTTCTAAAGCAACTTTCCATTTTTCCCATTCTGTACCATCCGTAGAATCAGTACATATTATTCCGCTACTTTTTCGTTCCGAGACAAAAAGGCGGTATCTATCTTCTATCATTACTACAAATGGATCAAACACGGAGGCTGTCGTTTCATCGCCAAACACTGGCGATCCATATTTTTCCCAACCTCCCTGCTGAGGAGCGTAATCATAAGTTGCTTTTTTATTATGGATATATTCAATTTTTCTTCTTACCTTTGAGAATACGCTGCTCATCAAAAGTCTCCTATATGTCATCTAATGCTTGCTGCAATTTCTGAAATAATATTAATATAATTTTTTGCAAATTTTTCAACAGTGAATTCGTTATTAAACATTTCAATTATTCCAGCTTTGGCATCGCACAATTCATCTACTGGCATTTTTTTAATATCCAATATCTTATCCTGTGCTTCTTCCAACGTATCATAAAATTTTAATCCCGGTTGTTTGAACTGTTCAAAATACTTATTCCCGCCTGTGCGACTCATTACAACGGGTACTCCAAGCGAAAGAACCTCTAATAATATCAAATCAAAGTATGTTTCATGATTTGGCAATACAAAAACATCTGAAGCCGCAATAAGTGAATGTGGATCATTTGTCCATCCCACCTCAATCCAGTGATCATTTTTCAATCCCGTCATCGGTTCTTCTTTTCCAGCTATTAGAAAATATACGTTCTTATCCGCAAGGAGCTTTTCTCCAAGTCTTTTTAAGTCAGCATATCCTTTTATTTCATTGTGCCTTCCGGCATAAGAAATCACAAAAGCGTTGTCTGGAATTCCGTATTTCTTTCTGAAATCTTCTCTATTTACTTTTGCTTTACATCCAACTATTCCAGTTGGCATATAACGATACTTTTTTTCTTCTCGGAGTTGTTCATAACCTTCCCATGTATGATAATATGGTTCCTCCGCTTCCTTACATGGAAAAATAATATAATCTGCGCGCTTAAAAGAATAGGCATCCATTTCTTCAATTCTGTCAACCCATTTTTTCAACATCTTATAATCAAACGGATTCAGCCACGCTAGTTTTTCCTTAAACTTTGCGCACGGAGAATGCGATGTTAGAATTACAGTCCCCTTATAATTTTCCAAAGTTTTTCTACATAAATACATTGCATCAATTGAATGGAAATGAATCATATCATATTGATGTAATTTCTCGTCTAATGGATACGCCTTTTTTTCATAAAAAATGTCATCAACTGCTCTTCTAAATTCTCGCAAACGTTTTGGTATTTTGTCTTTATTTTTGACAGTATCCCTTAAACTTTTAGGTGCCGCTTCATAAAAAGAAACATCTATCGGAAATTCCTCCTTGTTCAATGTATCTAAGCCCTGTCTCAAATTAAATAGATACCCTGCCGGACCTCCTACTGGTTTAAGCATACTTTCTGGATAGTATATTAAAAGTTTCTTTTTGCTCATATGTTTTCCTCCGTTACCGTTGCCGACTCGCAATTACATCTTACCGTCTTTTACTGTAATCATGAAAGCCTGTGTTCCCCCCCCCCACGAACAATATACTTAACGATAGATTTTACTTTTTCTTTCGCCACAATTCCTGGTGCTGTTTTCACCAAGGCTTTTCCAAAGTTATTGTACCTGTTATAGTTTTCAAAGAATTGATCACGCGATTTACTGCATTTTGAAGGTTTATTTAACTGTTCATTATGTGAAATCGCGTTATTGATGTCGACATCTAAAAGGTTTAATCCAGCACTCTCAATCAGCTCTTTACCTTTTTCACTCTGACAAAGAATTAGTGACACACCATTTTTCACTTCTCCACTTAGTTCGGTTCCCCAAGAATCTCCCAGCGTTATATCAGATACTCTGTCTAAAGTAGCAAACTTACACGAATAGCAATTTTCTGTATAATCATATGAGTGAAGGAATGCGATAAGGTAATTATCCATAGTATGAAACGCTGCAATAGGTTTCCCGTCTCTATTCAACTCATATAAACTTTTTATTCGAAAATTGATATCTGTAAGGGTATTTATATCATGTCCATATTCTTGAAGGCACTTTTTAAGTAAATAAGGTGATGGAGTTCCATGACATATCAAATCAGCGGTAACTAAATTGGTCTTATCTTTAATAAATTGATTCACCGCTGCTACTTGACAGGGCAATCCAATAAAAAGAACTTTCTGATTTGCTTTCAATAGTGATTGAATTTTTCCGTAAATTTTTTCCGGATTACTCTTAACATATTTTGATCCTGCAAATTTTCTTGCAACTGCCATCTCATTTGTTACTTCAAATACAAATTTTCCGCTGTCAAACAAGCAAGATGCTACATATCCACCGTGCTTTATAAATGCGCGAATAATTGCAGATGCAGCACCCCCAGATGAAGCATGTTCTCTTATTTCAGAATCTGCCCATCCTTGATACCACCATTTCGGCTTACTCATGTCATTATCATTTTCTCGTGGACACACTTTCGTGCAAAGTCCACAGTCAACGCATTTTTTAGTATCAATCAGAGCATTATAATACTTCAAATCATCTTTGATTGTAATTGCATTTCTATGGCACTTTTCCACACAAGCCATACAGCCATTACACATATTCAATTCACATACTGTCTTCATTTTTCACACCACTCAAAGCATTGCTAAGCCATAGCAAAGAACGTTTTCTTTCTGCCGCAAGTATCTCATTTACACGGTTGTAATCAATTTTTGATTCAACAATGCTCAAATCTCTTTCATTTTTTGCAACTCGATTTGTTAATCCTAAAATTTCTAAGATGCTTTGCAATCTTGTACTGTATTTTCCCGGATATACAATTACAAATTCTTTGTTGAAATTCAAAGAAAATGCTGTCGCATGGAACGAATCTGTTATAACATAGTCTGCCCCATCAATTAAGGCAAGGAAATCTTCAACCGGTGGATTACAGAACATTTTTCCATTCTTGTAAAACTCATGTAATTGATAACTTAAATACCTAACTTCCAAACCTGTTTTAATTGAAAGTTCTTTTGCATACGCATCAATTCTTGGATTTCTGTTCAAATTGTAAATTAGAATATACCTGTCCTTCGTGAACTTTCTGGAAGAAATTTTTCTCCAATCTTCTCCACTTAATAACAATGTGGGATCTAAAACATTTGTACTATTCTCGATTCCCAATTTATCAACAATCTCTACTCCTGATAGTTCTCTCAAAGAAATACTATCGTATCTTTTTAAAAGACGCCTCGTTTCATTTACTTCATCTGATTCTAATTTACTTTTTCCAAAACTTGCAGCATATGATATTTTTCTGGCTGACTCAGGAGCAAATGCCAGATAATACGGATATTCAATTCTTTCATTCCATCCATAATTCCAGACCTGATCGCTTCCTGTACAATAAACATCATAATCAAAATTTTCGCTTTCTAATTCTTTCTCACTTTGATATGTTTTAGGTGTCATATCAATATAATCATTGAGAAACTTAAAAAACATCCGAAATCGTATAATGTAAGATGGAATAATTATTGCTCTTGCAGCATTTCTAATCAAAAAACTCTTTTGGAATTTTTCTCCCTTGTTCTTTATCCTTTTTAGCATCCCGAGCGGAGTAAAACGTTCTGGATAATAATCAATGACTTCACATTCATAGCCCATATCTTTGATTTTTTCTTGTAATGCATAGGTCTGCAAAACCGACCCGTAATTAACCACTCGATGTTGTGTTATTATCCCAACCTTTTTACTCATATATCAATAATCCTTTCAACTATTACTTTGTTTCCACAAATCTATATATCTTTTTTCCATTGATTTTGCAGCAGTTCTTATATCAAACTTTTTCGTAATTAGTTCAATTTTATTTCGTTCCTTGTTTATTCTTTGTTGGCTGATAGCATCTACCCATAAGCCAAGATTTTCATTGCCGATTTTCAAAAATTTTGTGTCAGAGCATATCTTAACTTCCCTCGTCACCTCATCTGAAAAGAAACAAGGAAGTCCTGAATACTGCGCTTCTATTCCTGTTACAGGAAGTCCCTCAAACAAGGATGGTAAAACAAAAGCATCCATTGCCTGATAATAATTCTCTACATCTTTATGAACCCCGGCAAAGATAATTTTATCCTTGATTTCCAAATCCTCTGCTAAATTTTGAATCTTTGAAAACAGCTCTCCTTCTCCCAGAAGTAATAACTTGATATTCGGTGTCTTTTGCTGAACTTCTTTAAAAATTCGCAAAAGATACTCATGATTTTTCTGTAAATTAAATCTTCCAACATGACCAATAACATACTCGTCACGGATACCAAGCATTTTCCGCATTTCAATGCGCTTGTTTTCATCGAACGTGAATCTGTCCACATCTATTCCATTTGGTACAAACTCAAAAGTGTCTTTTCCATAAAGATACTTACCTGCTTCCGTTGAGCACGCCAGACGAACATTAGCATTCCATTTTGTTGTTCTGAATAACAAATATTTTGCCGTCCCTTTCAAGGTATGCAAAAAGCCAGCTCCATGGCTATGAGCTATTCTCCATGGTACATTATATTTCTTTGCTACTCCAAGATAAAAAACAGCAAGACTACTTAGATGACCATGAATGATTTGATACTCTTTATGCTCATCAAAGAACCTGTTCAATTCAGAAATATACTTAACAACATTTTTATCATCCAATACTGTAAAATGGTAAATTTTACCGCCCAGTTCCTGTATTTCATCCTCATAAAGACCAACAGCTGCATGATGAACTACAAAATCAAACTGCACCTTTGATTTATCAACCATTCGGTACAAATTCATTATATAGTTTTCCATTCCTCCAGCATTTAATGATGCTACAACCTGTAAAACTCTTATCGGTTCTGTCATAATTATTTTTATCCCTATATTACTTTCTCAAAAATTTCATGTAAAAGATTTTTCTCAATGAATTCGGAAGCACGCAAACAAATGCTTGCCCCAAACCACTAATACAAAAATCCATCAATGACATATACCCTTTCCTATACTGTCCCCACTTAAATTTCAAAACAGTTTTTGCGTATTTAATGCCGCCACGACGTTTAAAAAAGTCTTCACTAGTTCGTATATAATACAGAGGTTCCGGAATATTATAACTTTTTATGTGATACTCTAGCACCATTCTTGCAAACAGATCATAATCTTCATACAGCAAGACTGACTGATAGTTGCCGCTTTTTAACACCGCACTTTTTTTATACATAACTGTTGGATGCAATACTGAACATCTACGGTGCATAAATCGTTCGATTTCATCATTCTCAGATGGCACTCTATGAATTGATATAACATTATCTATATCATCTACAAATTCAGCCTCATAAGATCCAACCATTCCCAATTTTGGATCTTCTCTAAACTTCTCCAACTGCCTTTCGCATCTCGTGCTGACCACATAATCATCCGAATCCATTCTGGCGATAAGCTCATTTTTAGAATTTTCTATTCCTTTTGCAAGTGCTGGTCCCAACCCAAGATTAGTTTCATTGACTATAATATTAAACGTTTTAGGATACGCCGTCACAAAATTATTTATCACTTCATCAAGTTCCGTCGTGAGAGGACCATCTTTTACGATAATAAATTCATCCGGCTTAACAGTTTGATTCAGCATGCTTTCGATACTCAATGATAAGTATTCAGGTTTTTCTTTATAGTATACCGACATTAAAACTGTATATTTTGAATTTTGCATCATTATCTCCCCTCATTTTCCGTCATCTCTTTTTCATTTCTTTTTAATCTATCTACACATCCAAATTCAGGATGATATCAGCGTGTGTTCACCTAAGTGTTTTTCCTTACTGTCATACCCTTCCGGCGCAGCAATCATATTTCTACTTTTCTCCGGTTTATTGAGTACACCTGTCTTGCTTTTGCAAGCATCGAAGTGCTGTTTTATACAGTCGAACCCCGTATACCCTGCAATGACGTTTTTTCTAAGTGTTGGATTATTGAATCGAACCCTTTCGGTGCATGATTTTTGTTAAAACCGTACATATCATCCAGTCTAATTCTCGTCATTCATTGTTCGTTATGAACAAATCATTCACTCTCACCGCACAAAACATGTAATTATCATCACCATCCATGCTCTACTCAACAGCTGTTTTATGAAGTAGAAATCATCTGTTTTTCTTTAATTTCCATGACTCAACAAACCGTTATGATGTAGGTGTCATTAGCGGGTCAGATAGTGTACTCAACAGCAGTTTCAGACGTTAATGATAAACTCATGGATTTTTGTTGTTTTCTACTGTTTTCCGCCTTTTCCTCATAACTTCCGAAAAAGTTGTGCCAATTTTGTGTCACAGGGGTAAAAAATTCAGCGTTTTGTGTAAACACGCGGCATTTTTAGTTCATGCAAATGTGAAATATAACCAATTTCAGCACCCCATATAGTGTGCAAAACAGGTTCTTTTCGACTATGCTACGTCAATACGGTTTGTTGAGTAGACATTCGTAGGCGCAGCTATTACAACAAAGTCTGCATCCGAGTATGCAGTCTTTGCATCCAGTGTTGCGGTCAGGTTCAGTTCTTTCTCTGCAAGATACTTCTCGATATAGTCATCTTGAATCGGGGATTTATGATTGTTAATCATATCCACTTTTGCTTGCACAATGTCAACAGCCATCACTTGGTTATGCTGTGCTAACAGCACGCTAAGGGAGAGGCCAACATATCCAGTTCCAGCCACAGCAATTTTAAATTTTTTCATAAGTCTATTCTCCTCGCATTCAGTAATTTTTTATAATAACAGCAACAAGCCCACGGCAGACCGCTTCATAGCGGCCTACCGTGGGCTTGAGTTATCCTCCTAATTTTATTTGTTGCTCCTTTTTGTGGGTCAAAACAGAGCTTCCAAAAGCCACCCACATATAACCCTCAGGATTTCCCGCTTCTTGCAGTTTTTCAACAAATAAAACATTTGAAGGACAACTCAAGCCGTCAAAACCATTTAGTTATCGTAGGTTTTCTTGGTTGACCCTATTATATCTCTAGCCCCGCGCCGCTCAATGGTCGGAACAGACTTCTGACGGATTCCCTCGTACTCCGTTTTACCAGCATCGTCATATTCTGCACCACTCACATGATGGCCTGCTCTGTTGTAGCAGGTCACGTCACAACCATTCTGTGCCATTCGGGTGCAGAGCTCTTTGACAACGATCTCTACTCCGCCTTCTCTCGATAATCGCTTCTGTCCGAACATCGCAATCGCAAGTTTCTTACTCATAAATCTTTCCCACAATCCCACTCAATTTCTTCATCAATCTCTCGGCCAACACAAAGAGCGGATAGGCTTGTGCACCTGTCCGCTGGCTGTCACCCCACCCTCATGGTCGAGATTTCTTTCTGTGCGGCATTTCTGCCGCTCAGAAAGATCATTCGTTCATTCTTCGGGTAAGAAAATATGAACTTCGGGTCGCGGAGCCTTTCGTTCTCTGCCGTACCCTTGTCCCTATTATGACAGCCGCGTATTATTTCACACTCCCCCTACGGGTTCCATATTCACCGCAGTCGGATCTATTTCGCCCGCTTTGTCATCTGGATATCCAAATTTGGTTTTATGTTGTTTCTGTACCACAACAACCCCGGACGATCTTTCGCCCAGGGTATCTTATCCACGTGATTTAATTCTGCGCAGTTTCTCTGCCCGAAAGTACAGATTTTTTCTGTTCTCCCACTCACCAAAAGCATACTTATCTCCCCCAACCGCAACTCAGGAGATTTCGTTCATTGAACAACCTTTCGATATCAACTTTCCGCCAATTGCAGCCTGTTGTTATCAGTATTATTTTAGCATGTTTTCTTCTTGCATACAATACTTTGTTGCGCTATCGTTGCTCATTTTACGGATAAGATTTCAGACCATTTTACGCATTTTCTTGCTAAAATACCCAATTTATCAAGTAATTTCTATTTTCATCTATTACCTGTTCTTATTTTTCAATAAAGCTTCATTCTATTTGACTATAAATTAACGTTATCCCTCATTTTTTCATCCTTTATGTATTTGCCTCCTCACCGCTATTACTACGCGAATTTATCCGTCTAGTCTGCAAAAATGCATAGTTTCTCGCATAAACAAATCAACCATTGTCCAGACAAAAACAATCACCAAGCCAGAATTCTGCACGCAAAAACACCCTTCCTCTCACGGAAACCCGCAAAAGGAAGGGTGCCAGACTCAATATCCTGTTGTCGTACCAATCACAGCCTGTTCGTACCAGCAAAGCCGATATCAGCTGTCATTCAGCACAGCACCTCAAGCACTTTTGAGCGTAGAGCTGTGATTAGCAGTTCTCAGCGAAGTACTTAATGGTACGGACCATCTGAGAGGTGTAGGA
>OIZX01000745.1_pt1 | contig 19950 bp, 13 predicted proteins | sample 1588621 | NCBI WGS metagenome assembly OIZX01 (sample SAMN03283276) | human gut metagenome | biome: human-associated habitat; material: feces | host: Homo sapiens | place: Peru | collected 2012 | reverse complement strand
TGACCACCCCGCTCTTTCTGCTGCGCTGTGTACAGCTCGGTATCAGCATCGCCGATCTCGACCTGCTGACCATCGGGTTGGTCAATGATATGTTCACAGAACGGCAGAACGACGACTATCCGTACAAAGAGCTGGCCTCGCAGGAGGATTTCGACCGGTTCTAAAGCAAAAAACAAACGACCGTGCTTATATTGTGAACGAAATAAGCACGATCGTCTGGCAATTTTTAGTCAGGTATTTCAATCAAATCATGAACAGTTCCGTGACCAGCTTTTAGTTCCTGAACGGATTTCTTGATGCGAGAGATGTCTTCTTTAGAAAAGTTGAAATCTGATGCAGGATTAACGACATCTTCGAAAACCTCTCGAAGATAGTCTGGACCTTCCATCCAGAGTCCTGTGGAATAGTCAAATAGCATTTTGTATGCGGGAGAGGTTACAAAACGAAAAAATACGTCGTTGAAGGAAACACCGGTATCATCACAGTAGTCTATGAGCATAGTGCGCATAACGAGTACGGCGCACATTTCGCGTTGTGAATCATCGATGGCAACCTCGTTCATAAAACCACCTCCTAGTACTTATCTTTTATGCAGTCTTTTTGGAAGTGCAGTAGTCATAAAGACTCAGCAGATAATCAGAGCCTTCTTTCCAAATCTCTGTGTCAAAATCAAAGAGGGCTTCATACGCACGAGAACTTGTGAAACGAAGAAGAGCTTCCTCGTAGGATATCTTTTCTCGTGCAGCAAGGGTTTCTACAGCTTCGCGCATCGCAATTACTGCGCAGCATTCCTTTTGAGAATCTGTAGATTTATAGTTTATAGCATTATCATAATTTGATGTCGCCATAGCGGTCACTCCTTATAAATTCAAGATGCTCGACGGCATCCTGAGTTCTGAAACAAAACTGATCCTTGAGACGGTTTGGTAAAAGTTTTTCAATCGTTTCTTTGTCTGCTTTTGGAGTCCCAGGCTCACCAGCACCTTCACCGCTGATATAAATCTGAAGGGTACGGGCTGTCTGATCGTCGGCAATCTTTCCACCGATGATATCAATTACGCTGTATTTTTTCAGAAGCTGAGGAAAGAGATCTTTCTTTCGATTGGCCGCTACAAAATGCAGCCATTCGATACTGGGTTCTTGAAAAAAGTAAGCGAGAATGTTTGGATCATAGTGAAATTTGTAGACGGATATTTGTCCGTCAGCTGGATCAAAGTCTTTTGGAACAGCACCGATGTGTTTTGCTTTGCGAACAGAAAGCTGGACATAGTTATATGCTTGTTCATAAGATGAGGTTAAGTAGAAACCACGACCAAAATCGAGACCACCCATACAGCGGCTTAAGTCGATGTCAGGAATACTGACATAACTTCCGTGGTAGAGCAGCATTCCATCTTCAAGTCCTATCATACGGTAACACCTCGATTCTTGAGCAGGGTTTCAACATCATGCAAAGCACATTCGTAGCTATTCAAATGAAGAATGTCATAGCAGTCGGCGATAAATCCGAGAATGTCGTATTTCTTAAACAGTTCTGCGCAATCGCTGGGAGACATTTTCCATTTGGATTGAGCCATCCGAAAGACCCAGCACTGCATATCGGCAATGTCAATATTATATCCACTCATAGAGCATACCTCCTTTGAGTATAATTTCTCAATTTAAGTATAGCTCTTTTTCTGCCGCTTAGCAACGACAGAATTGTAAATTTCAGATTATTTTCTGCCTGTCTGCCCTGTGCAGATGGGCTTTTTTCATGCCTGCGAGGAGGTGGTTACACAAATGGCATCCAGAATCCAGGGCATCACCGTCGAGATCGGCGGCGATACCACAAAGCTCTCCAAAGCACTGGAAAGTGTAAACAAATCAATCAAGGGGACGCAGTCCGGACTGAAGGATGTCAACAAACTCCTGAAACTGGACCCCTCCAATACAGAACTGGTCGTCCAGAAGCAGAAGATGCTGAAGAATGCCATTGAAGCCACCAAGGAAAAGCTGGCAACTCTGAAGACTGCGGCACAGCAGGCTAATGAGCAGCTTGCCAACGGTGAGATCACCCAGCAGCAGTACGATGCCCTCCAGCGTGAGATCGTGGAGACCGAACAGAATCTGCGATCTTTACAGGACCAGGCGGCTACTACCAATGCGACACTTGCCAAGATTGATGAAGCCGGAGAAAAGCTCCAGAATATCGGATCTTCTGTAGAAAATGTCGGCAAGAAGTTCCTGCCGGTGACCGCAGCAGTGACCGGTCTTGGTACTGCCGCAGTGAAGACCGCAGCCGATTTCGATTCCGAGATGAGTAAGGTCTCTGCCATTTCCGGTGCAACAGGGGATGACTTTGACCAGCTCCGTGCGAAAGCCCGTGAGATGGGTGCGAAGACTAAGTTCTCTGCATCTGAGGCAGCTTCGGCGATGGAATACATGGCCATGGCCGGATGGAAGACCTCCGATATGCTGAACGGCATCGAAGGCATCATGAACCTCGCGGCGGCGTCCGGTGAAGACCTCGCCACGACTTCGGATATCGTCACGGATGCCCTCACCGCTTTCGGTTTGTCTGCGGCGGATTCCGGGCATTTTGCAGATATCCTTGCAGCCGCTTCCTCCAATGCGAACACCAATGTCAGCATGATGGGCGAGACATTCAAGTACTGTGCGCCTATCGCCGGTGCGCTTGGGTTCTCGGCAGAGGATACCGCAGAAGCCATCGGTCTGATGGCAAACAGTGGTATCAAGGCTTCTCAGGCTGGTACTTCCCTTCGTACCATCATGAACAACCTTTCCGGTGAAGTGACCTTTGTGGGCAAAAACATCGGTGAGGTCACGATTGCGACCAGCAACGCAGATGGCAGCATGAGAAGCCTGAACGACATCCTTGCAGACTGCCGTGTGGCATTTTCTGGCTTGACCGAATCTGAGAAAGCATCCAACGCAGAGGCACTGGTCGGCAAGAATGCGATGTCCGGCTTCCTTGCCCTGATGAATTCCAGTGAGACGGACATCAACAAACTGCGTGGTGCCATTGAAAACTGTGACGGCGCATCCGAGAGCATGGCAGAAACCATGCAGGATAACTTAAACGGTCAGCTCACCATCCTGAAATCTCAGTTGGAGGAGCTGGCTATTTCTTTTGGCGACATCCTGATGCCCGCCATCCGCAAGATCGTATCTGTCGTGCAGCAGTTCGTGGATAAACTGAACAGCATGGATGAAAGTACCAGGGAAACAATCATCAAGATCGGACTCCTGGCAGCATCCATTGGTCCGCTGCTCATTGTGCTGGGCAAGACCATATCGACCGTTGGTACAGCAATGCGGGGGTTCAGTTCTCTTGCAAAGGGTGTCCGGCTTCTCATCACCCATGTGGGCAGTGCCAGTGGTGTGTTCAGCAAGCTGGGTGTGGTTCTGGGTGGTCTGTCCGGCCCGGTCGTAGCAGTAGTGGCGGTCATCGGTACGCTGGTGGCGGCTTTTATGAACCTCTGGAACACCAACGAGGAGTTCCGTACTGCCATTACCGGCATCTGGAACGACATCGTTGCCAAGGTGAAAGGCTTCTGCGACCAGCTGACACAGCGGATCAATGGGCTGGGCTTTGACTTCAAGGATGTCACCGAGGTACTGAAAGCTGTCTGGGATGGCTTCTGTCAGGTGCTTGCACCGCTGTTTGAGGGCGCATTCCAGAATATTGCCACCATTCTCGGTGTGGTTCTGGATACCTTACTGGGTCTGTTCGATGTCTTTTCCAATGTGTTCTCCGGCAACTGGAGCGGTGCATGGGAAGCGGCAAAGGGCATCTTCTCCAGTATCTGGGATGGCGTGAAGTCCATTTTCTCCACGACCCTTACTGCTCTGAAGAGTGCGCTGGATGTGTTCCTTGGGCTGTTCGGTACGGACTGGCAGACGGTCTGGGGCAGTATCAAGAGCTTCTTCGAGACTGTGTGGAGTGGAATCAGCAGCTTCTTTTCAAACACAGTTTCTGCTATCCAAAGTGTAGCAACGACTGTATTTACAGCAGTGTCTGGATTTTTCACCACCGTCCTTACGAGTATCCAGACGACCTTCAGCACCATCTGGACGGCCATTTCCACAGCAGTTTCGTCTGTGCTGAATACGATCCATACCACGGTGACAACTGTGTGGACGGCGATCTCGACGGCGATCTCTACGGTCATGAACACCATCAGCACGACCATCACTTCGGTGTGGAATGGCATCTACAACACCATGAAACCTCTGTTGGATGCGTTCAAATATCTGTTTGAGACCATCTGGCAGGCGATCCAGATCCTGATCGGTGCAGCACTGACCGCGATCCAGACGAAGATCACTTCCATCTGGAACGCCATCGTCGCCTTTGTGACTCCGATCCTGACTGGATTGCAGACGACTTTCTCTACGGTTTGGTCCGCGATCCAGACAGCCATATCTACGGTGCTGACTGCAATCCAGACCGCAGTGACAACTGTATGGAACGCCATTGTATCGTTCCTGTCTCCGCTGCTGACTGGCATCCAGACCCGGATGAGTACGGCATGGAATGCGATCAAGACGGTCATTTCGACCGTCCTTTCTGCGATCCAGTCCAAGGTTTCTTCTATCTGGACTGCCATCAGCAGCAAGATCTCCGGTGTGGTAAACGGTATCAAATCGGTGGTTTCTTCCGGCTGGAATGCCATGAAGTCTACGGTTTCGTCCCTCAGTAACAGCATCAAGAGCGCAGCGACCACAGCTTTTAACTCGATGAAATCCGGGATTTCCTCTACGATTTCCGGCATTAAGACCACCATCACGAATGGCTTTAACAGTGCGGTCTCCTTTATTAAGGGTCTGGCTGGACAGGCATTCTCGTGGGGCTCTGACATGATCGGCAACATTGTGTCGGGTATCCAGTCGAGGATTCAGGATGTGGCAAGTGCCGTATCGGGGGTGGCGGACCGTATCCGTTCCTTCCTGCACTTCTCCGTGCCGGACGAAGGACCGTTGGCGGATATGGAAAGCTGGATGCCGGACTTCATGCAGGGACTGGCAAACGGTATCACGACCAACACCGGTCTTGTGACTGCGGCGGCAGAGAACCTGTCCACCACGCTGTCTACCTCCATTACCAACTCCATGAGGGGAGTGGAGCAGGCATACAGTAAGAGCTGGGCAGCCATCAGCCAGACGGTGAAAACCGGAACGGCAGGTGTGAGTGCCGCGATGAAATCTGCATGGAGTTCCATTACGACCAGTACCACAAGCACCTGGAACAGCATTAAGACTACCATCCAGACCAGCTTTGCGGCGGTGAAATCCAATGTGACCTCTGCGACAGCAGCAGTGAAAACATCCATGACCAGTGCATGGAATGCGGTGAAGTCGCTGACAACGACCAGCTGGAACGGAATCAAGAGCGTTATCACCACGGCATGGAACGGAATCAAGTCTCTGACTACTTCGGCAACTGCTTCTGTAAAATCTTCCATGACAAGTGCATGGAATGCAGTGAAAACTCTGACGAACACCAGCTGGAATGGAATCAAGACGGTGATTACGACAGCGTGGAACAGTATCAAGAGTCTTACAACTTCCTCTGTATCCGCAGTTCGCAGTACGGTCACAAGCGGCTGGAACACACTGAAATCCACCACGACCTCAGCTTTCAACAGCATCAAATCCACGGTGTCTTCGGCAATGTCAAGCCTGCGTAGCACGGTTTCTTCCGGTGTCGCAAGTATCAGGAGCAGCTTTAACTCGCTCGGTTCGATTGCTTCTTCGGCATACCGCTGGGGTGCAGATATCTGTTCCCAGATGGCGGCAGGTGTCCGGGCAGCAGCCGGTTCCGTGATTGCGGCGGCAGAAAATGTCGCAAGCCGTGTCAGAAGTCTACTGCATTTCTCCGTGCCAGACGAAGGACCTCTGTCTGATGCAGACACCTATATGCCGGACTTCATGAAGCTGCTGGCGACCGGTATTAAGAAAAATGTCAAGTCGGTAGTGAAGGCTGTGCAGGGGCTTGCCGGGTCTATGAGCAGCAACCTCACGACCCCGGTGGATTCGCTGGGCGACTGGATGGATTCTGTGGTTGGCAGTTTTGCTACCACGATCAAGAAAAGCCAGAGCGGTATCGGCAGTGCTGCAAGGGATGTGGGCAGCGGTATCCAGACCCAGCTGATGTCCGGACTTTCCGGTGTGAAGACACAGTTCCAGCAGCTCTGGACTGACCTGCAGGGCATCACCAAAACCGCAGTCGGCAGTATGAGCGATGAAGTGAAGCAGGGCTTTGCGGATATGAAGGATTCCATTGGAGAGCTGAGTTCACAGACCAGTTCCCTTGGAAATGCGATCCGCAGCCTTGGCGATACCTTCAACTCGGATTTCCTAAAGAGTCTGGGCAACGGCATCAGCAAAGTCGGTGACACGGTCAATACGGTCACCGGTCTTGTGGACAAGCTCGGCTCCATGAAAAATACCATCGGAAATCTCGGAAGTACGTTGCAGAACCTCGGTAATGTTCTTGGCTCCGAAAACGGAGGAGGTCTGCTGTCCAACCTCGGCAGTTTCCTGTCGAAGATCGGCAGCGCAGATGGCGGTCAGATCGTGTCGAACTTTGGCAACCTGATCTCCGGGCTGACCTCCAAAATGGGCGGTCTGGGAGAGGGAATCTCCGGCATCATCTCGAAGCTGGGAAGCCTTGGTTCCAGCGGTGGGGGAATCCTGTCGAATCTGGGCGGGCTGCTTTCCGGTGTAGTGTCGAAGATCGGCGGCTTAGGCGGCAGTCTTTCCGGTATTGTATCGTCTATCGGTTCTTCACTGGGCGGTATTGCCGGGACAGTCGGGACAACACTTTCTGGTCTGCTCGGTTCTGTCGGTACGACCGTATCCGGTTTGGCGGCAGGTGCGGGTACGGCTCTTGCAGGCGTAGCAAGCTCCGCAGGTGGTTTCCTCGCATCCGCAGGCACAGCACTTGCTGGTCTGGCGGGTCCTGCAGGTATCGCAGTGGCGGCCGTTGGCGGCATCGGTCTTGGACTGACCGCTCTCTGGAAAAACTGCGATGGATTCCGGGAGGGTGTCACAAATATCTGGAACAAGGTCACTTCGGCATTCTCAAATGGAGTAAACGCCATTAAGAACGGCATCTCCAACGCGGCATCTGCTATTGGCAATGTGGCATCGTCCATCTGGGGCGGTATCAAGAATGTGGCTTCCTCGGCAGTCAGCTGGGGCAAGGATATCGTTGGCGGTATTGCAGGAGGCATCAAGAAGGGGGTGAGCTGGGTCGGCAATGCGGTCAAGAGTGTGGCAAGCGGTATCCGTTCGTTCCTGCACTTCTCTGTGCCGGATGAAGGACCTCTGGCAGATGCGGACACCTATATGCCCGACTTTATGAAGCTGCTTTCCGGTGGCATCAAGAAAGGCGAGGGCGGACTGATCAGCCAGATCAGGTCGATGGCAGCAAAGGTACAGCAGGGTATGGAGGGCATCAGTTCCTTCAGTCTGCCGGAACTGACCCTGCCGCACTTCGATGGTTCTGGCTGGAACTTCCCGCAGGCAGCTCTGGCCGGAGGCGGTACCACCCGGACGACCAATCTTGGCGGTGTGTATATCACGGTCAATGGCTACAATGCCCGGAACGATGATGAACTCGCACAGACCGTTGCAGATAAGATCAACGGCATGATTCACGAAGATGATTCGGTCTTCAAATAAAGGAGGAGATGCGTATGGGCTATAACACCCCAAAGCAGACAGTATCACAGTTTCAGTTAAAAGGCAGATACGCCAGACAGTATCTGTCCTTTGCCGGGAAGTCCAGCAAAGACTTCCTTTTATATTTGTCTGGTCCCGGTGTGTATGATTCCCCGGCTGCGGATGTGGAGAGCACCTCCGTACCCGGCAGGAACGGGGACATCATCAACGAGAATGCAAGGACAGGAAGGCGCAGATATCAGAACGTGGATATCAAGTATAAGGCATTTTTCTTCAACGGTCTGCCAGCCAAGACAGCAGCGGTCAAGGCGTGGCTGTTATCTCCGATCGGGTATCAGAAATTGCAGGATACCTACGACCCGGATTTCTTCCGGATGGCAGTCTGCAAGGATGCCTTGGAATTTGATGTAACAGCCCAGAAAGCCGCTGAGATGGAGCTGACATTCAACTGTAAGCCCCAGCGGTGGAGCGTGGATGGGCAGAGGAGCATCCGGCTGGAGAGTAGAGCAACGCTCAAAAATCCTTTTGCTTTCCCGGCACAGCCCATCTTCAAGGTATACGGGGATTCTGGCGGCGAACTGTATGTGGGTGAGGAGAAAATCACCATCCACAGCATCAAGGACTATGTGCTGCTTAACTGTGAGACACACAACGCTTACAACGCTTCTGGCTTCTGCAATGAGACAATCCTTTCGGATGATTTCCCGGAACTGCCGGAGGGAAAGACACAGATCACATGGACAGGCGGCATCACGGCGGTGGAGGTGACTCCCCGCTGGTGGACGCTGTAAGAGGGAGGTGCAGCCAGTGATCCCATGTTTATATGATTCCAGAGAAATGAAATTTGACCATAACGGCATCGGGAAACTGGCAGATGCACAGTCCTGTACCGTAACGGAAAAGAGAAACGGAAGCTATGAGCTGAAGCTCATCTGCCCGGCGGACGGTATCCATGCAGAAATGCTGGAGGAAGGGAATATCATTCTTGCCAAGCCATCCGATACCATGCAGTCTCAGCCGTTCCGTATCTACAAGATCACGACCCCGATCGATGGAAAACTGGAAGTGCAGGCACGGCATATTTCCTACCAGCTCAACTTTATCACGGTATCGCCTTTTTCAGTGACCGGCTGTGTCGGGGCAATGCAGGGGCTGAAAAGCCATGCGGCTTCGGATTGTCCCTTTGAGGTCTGGACAGATGTGGAATCCAGTGCAACCTTTACGCTGGGAGTTCCATCTTCCTTCCGAAACTGCCTCGGTGGTATGGAAGGTTCAGTTCTGGACACTTTTGGCGGTGAATTTGAGTGGGATCGGTATATGGTCAGATTCCATAAGGCCAGAGGTGCCGACCATAACGTCCACATCATCTACGGCAAGAACCTGACGGATTTCAAAATGGAAAAATCCATCGAGAACACGATCACAGGTGTACATCCGTACTGGGTGGATAATGAAACCCAGGCGGTCATGGAACTGCCAGAGAAGGTGGTGCTGCAAAGCAAACGGTCGATCCCCTACCAGAAGATCACCGTGCTGGACTGTACCAGTAATTTTCAGGAAAAGCCGACTGAGACGGCACTCCGGGAATACGCACAGAACTATATCGACACCACGGACTTAACGGAGCCGGAGATCGACATCAAGATCGACTTTTTACAGCTCTGGAATACGCCGGGGTATGAGGACATCGTGGAAGCAGAACGTGTTTCCCTTTGCGACACGGTCCATGTGTATATCTCAAAACTGGGAATCGAGGTCAGTTCCAAAGTCACCGAAACCGAGTATGATGCGCTGCTGGAACGCTATAACAGCATCACGCTCTCCAACTCCACGGTCAGCAGCCGGAATTCCTCTCTGACCGGTTCGCTCAACAGCATCCGGAATACAGCAACGATTGCCTACGATACGGCAGTCCGTGCGGAGACAGCAGTGGGAGAGCAGGTCGGTGGGATCACAGCATCTATCATTTATGACGGTGCGCTTTTTGCTGCGCTGTTTGGTCTACATTATAAAAATGAGACGGACAGCAAGGGAAACACGACCCGGTATGCATTCAATGCGGCGGCTTTGAAACAGTCAACGGTCGCATGGAAGAACAGCTCTGCCGGGTTGTTTGTATCCACGGATGGCGGCAAGACATGGGGCTATGGCTGGGAGTCGGATGACACCGCAGTCAGGACAGCAATCCTGCTGGAACAGACCCTCAAAGAACTGGATGACCGCTATAAGAAAGCCACGGAGCTTTCCGAGGAGCTGCTGAAGGAACTGGATGAGCGGTACAAAACAGCGACCGCCATTTCTGCCGAACTTCAGAAAACGCTCGACCAGCGGTACGAAACTGCCAAAAAGCTGTCAAAAGAGTTGTATGAGGAACTGGATAAGCGGTATGGCACCCTTACGGAAATCTCAGAAGACCTGCAGAAGGAGTTGGATGAGAGATACAGTGTGGCGAAGAAGCTGTCGGAAGAGGTCAAAAAAGAGCTGGATGAAAAGTACCAGTCTAGTATCCCTATGTCGGAAACCGAGCCGGAGAACCCGGCAGCAGATACGCTCTGGGTCGATAAGAAGAACCTGCGGTTAAAGCTCTGGGATGGAGAACAGTGGCAGACCATCGGCTATGAGCCAACGGAACCGACCGCGCCGACCACACCGACCGAGCCGGAAACACCAGATATCGAAAAGCCGGGTGGTGAAGATAAGGATACGGAAAACAAAGAAGAAACAGATGACAAGAAGACGGATCAGGAAGGAGGGAGCGCGTAATGATCACAAGCATTTATCAGGAAGTGGAGCTGTCGCTGACGGAGAATCTGATCCCGGTGACAGTCCCGGTCAAACAGTATGATAACAGGGCACGGAAAGTCAGATGTGTCCTGTATAACAACTCGGTGCAGTATTCCGTGCCACAGGACTGTATCGTTGCCTGTTTCGGTACCAGACCGGACGGCACGATCTTCCATTACACCAGCGAGACGGCATCCGACCTTGTGTTTGTTGAAAATGGGGCGGTCGTCTTTACGATCACGACCTTCATGACGGCGCAGGCCGGGCGGTTTCCGCTGGATGTTGTTATGCTCAGCACAGCGGGGGATGTTCTTGGTTCGTTTTCCCTCACATTGAAGGTGGAGCGGGCAGCCATCAACAACGGCAAGATCGCCACTTATACCTACGCGGGTGTGGTGGAAGCCATCCGTAAAGGTCTGCTGGAAGTGTATATCACGGATGATGGCTATTTTGCTGTTGTGTCGGAGGATGGACTCGGTTTCAGTGACAAATCGGAATCCAGCACCATCCAGAAATTCATCGAAAATCTTTTGAACTGTACGGTCACGGATGACGGTTATCTTGCTTTCACCACCGAGGATGGTCTGAAGCTCATCTTCTCGATGGATGGCGATGGGCGGCTGATCGTAGAGTTTGCAAACGGCTGATGTGGCCGGGAAAGGGGAAAATATGTCGGAATATATCGGAAACCGAATCGTCCCTCGCCATGATGGTGTCTGGGACAAAGCAAAAGAGTATGAGCCTCTTACGATTGTGTATGAGGAAGCAACGGGTGACAGTTATCTCAGCCGGAAACCTGTGCCGGCCGGAACGCTTCTGTCACAGGAAGAATACTGGGCGATGTGTTCCCGGTTCTCGGAGCAGATGGCTCTGTATCGGCAGAATACGGCAGAAGAAGTGGAGCAGTTCCGCAAGGATACTGCAGCAGATGTGGCCACCCTGCGCAAGATGACCGCACAGGATGTGGCGGATATTACCCAGAAGGTCGATGCCGCAAACAGTGCGGTTGCTGCCAGTAAGTCCGAGATGGATAAGACCGCAGAAACGCTGAAAGCCCAGATCAATGCCAATGTCAAGGCATCTACGGACAAGAATGCCAACTATGCTCAGGAGCTGGTAGATGTTCGTGTGGATGATGAGGGAAAGACTTATCCCACAGCCGGTGACAATATCCGTGCGGTCGGCAGGGTGCGTTCCATGCAGAATATCATGAAGAACTGGGTGATCAAAAATGGTTACGCAAACCAGAACGGCAACCTTGTAGCTTCGGAAAGCTGGCGCGTGGCGCACATGGTCCCGGTCAGCGGTGATGCGATTCTGGTGGACGGTCAGTTCGGCTATATGAGCGGCCGGGATGACTATAACAACGTGGTCTGCTATGACATGGACCGTAAGTTCCTCGGTGGCTGTTTCCGGGCAGAGAGCGGCAAGGTCTATGACAACTATGTGATCACACTGCTTCCGAATACCCGTTTCATCTCTGTCACCACCAATGAAAAGCTGTTCTCGAAGCTCTCGGTGTACCTCTATGACAACATGCTCCCGATGAGATTGCTGTCAAATTACGCAACAGGCTGGCAGTGGATGAACGGCAGCGTGGATATCAGGTTCACGGGCAGCAAGGTGACAGTCACATTCCCGGAGGGAAAGAGTGTATATGTCTGCCGCCGTACAAATGGTACACAGTACGAGCAGACGAAACTGGTGGCGGAAAACAGTACCTCGTTTGACTTTGCAGTAGTGGGAAAATGGTGGGCGATCTACTATGATGGTGCGGAAGCATCCGCAAACGAGACGGGAGAAAAGACAGAAGTCCCTGTCATTAAGGTGGAAAATACAAGCGGCGATAGCTGGGGCAATCTATTCACAAAGGGCCGCTTTGTGTTTGCGGTCTTTTTTGACTGGAATGTGGTATACGCAGCTCCTTCGAGCAGCGGTACAGTCATCAACGGGATCGATTATGGCAATCCAGCCAAGATTGCGAATACTGCGATGACCTGGCACAAGTACCGTTCAGCAAAGATGTTCCTCGCTACAGGCCAGTTTGCGATCGATATGGTCAACCGCACCATTCAGGTCACGAAACGTATCCTGGCGGTTGTCGATAACGGTGCTTACTACTGGATCAGTGTCGGCGAGGAGCCGGTGCCGATGTTGGATAGTACGGAAGCGGAAAAGAATCATATGCTGATCCTTGCCTATGACTCATCTAAGGATCAGATTAATCTTTACAATACTGCGCAGTTCCGGGCATTGGGAGTAAACGGCTACTATATCGCTGCCTGGTATGAAAAGCATTTCTGGTATCCGCACATGGGTTCTTCTTTCAGCATTGTACTGGATGGCACGACTTATAAGGCTGGTGAGCTGTTCGATGAAGAGCGGCGTGACTCCTATATCGAAAAGAAGTATGAGGACCGCTTCCAGCAGCTCCGCACGGATCTTGCCGGTAAGGATTCCCGCCATATGTATCTGGCAAGCGGTGGCATTACCATTGACCAGGATGCCGGTACGATCCAGGTCAGTACCAAGTGTCTGGGTGTTCCGGATACGTTCCACTATGAGTGGATCACGGCAGGCGATCCGGTGGAGATGGCATTTAACACACCCAGCTCGACTTTTGGCATGCCGATGCGCATTCTCGCTTATGACGCTGGTACGAAAACCATCAATCTGTACGACACCAGCCTGTTCCGAAAGCTGGGTACGAATGGTTTCTATATTGCATCCTGGTATCAGAGCAAGCTGTATAATCCGCACATTCACCCGGATGTGAAGTTCATTGTGGGCGGTAAGGAATACAAAGCGGGTGATCTCTTCGCAGATAACGCGGCATCTTTCATCCCGAAGCGTATCACGGATTATGTGCAGAAAGCCATTACCCCGGCTGTAGAGGATGACATCGTGACCCCGTCCCACTGGGACTGCATGGAGGGACGCCAGCTTTCCATCTTCTTTGACTGTCTTTCCCGCCACGATGGCAAGGAAAATCTGTATGTGCTCGCCAGAGGCACGAATGCACCGAGCCTGACCCGGAACGAGTACTGCATGAACTACACGCCGACGAAGGACAGTACGGATTTTGCACTGACCGTCCGCCGTCTGGATGAAGATGACTGCCATACGGTATCGTCCAAACCTGTCCAGGTCAGGGTCCACCATAAGCTGAAGGACAAGCTCACGAAGAATATCTGCATCTGTGGAGACTCTCTCGTGGACAATGGTTCTGTGGCAACGGAAGTGTACCGTCTGCTGGCAGAGGATAATGACTGCGTGATCCACCAGCTGGGAACGAGAGGACCGTCTGGCGGCAAGCACGAAGGACGCGGCAGCTGGACCTTTGCCCGGTATCTGGCAGATACGGATTACGCCGGCAAAACAAATGCGTTCTGGGACAAGATCAAAGGCCGTCTGGATTTCCAGAAATATTGCGAGACCAACGGCTATGAGGGCATCGATTACTTTCTGATCGCACTTGGCACCAATGATGTGTCACAGGGCACTACACTGTACCGCACGGAAGCAGAGGTGCAGAAGTTCGTGGATCAGGCGAAGCAGTTCATCGATGCGCTGCTGGATAAGGAAACGGGCTTCCCGAACTGCAAGATCGGTATCGGTCTTTGTGGTCCCGGCTCGGATTATTCTTATCAGTGCGGTTCCAGCATGGGTATCTTCCATATGAGCATCAACACGCTGAACCTTGCACTGATCAAGGCATTTGATGCTGGCAAGTATCGCAAAAACGTGACCTGTTTTGCCCACGGTCTTCGCACGGACCGCCGTCTGGCATTTCCGTATTCGGATAAGCCGGTGACGAACCGATTCACGGAAACCAGCCGGACGCTGACCAACAGCATCCACCCGTCCGGAAGAGGCTATCAGGCATGGGCAGACGGCTATTACTGCCAGATCCGTGCGTGGCTGACGGAGGACAGTAAATAAAACGGCGTTATGCCGGGAAAGGGAACAATATGATGAATCGTCAGAAAATTCGGGGGGGGGGTACTATGTAACCCTTGATTTTCCCAAGACAGGGCCTCCCAATCTGCTGGATGAACCGATAGTAGTTGTAGCCGGAATTGTCCGGCAGAAGGGAGAATCCTATGTCTAAATTTATTGGAAGAAGAATTGTTCCGAAACACGATGGTGTATGGGATATCAATAAGGAATACGAAGAACTCAGTATCGTTCTGGATAAGGCGTCCGGTGAGAGCTATATCAGCAGAAAGCCTGTGCCGGTCGGTACTGCAATCTCGGATGAAAGCTACTGGATGCAATACAGCCTTTACAGTGCGCAGATTGCGGAAGCTGTCAAGGAAATGGAAGATACAGAAGCACGTCTCACCCAGTATGTGGATACCGCAGAATCCAACATGAACAGTCGGGTGAATTCTGCTGAAAGCCTTACTAATAGCAACAAGGCAGAGCTGAACAGCCGTATGGATACGTTGGACAAGCGACTGGATGCTAATGTGTCTGCTTCGACTGACAAGGATAAGGACTATGCAGCAGAGGTTGTGGATGCAAGAGTAGATGATGAGGGAACGAAATACGGTTCTGTCGGTTCCCATATTCGAGCAATTGGAAGTGGCAAGGGTATTTTGAAAGGTGCAGTAAATGGAAGCCGCCTGTCGTTCTTGGACATTACGCCAGAACTGGTTTGGACTGCAGATAAGTATATTTCGAGAAAATATGGTGGGCTAGATAATTTCTCTCAGGGCTCAAATGTTTATTTTGCCACGTTGGATTATATTCCGTTTCCATATGGAGGCTGCTGGCTTCAGGTATATTCTGCCATGTCCACAGTTGAAAGCGATAAATCGGGTATTGCATTTTATGATGCAAATAAGAAATTTATCAGCGGAAGCGATTACAATCGGGAAACTAAAAAACTGGCATTTCGCAGAATTTTCTGTCCAGATGGAACTGCTTATATGCGCATGAGCTGTATGGGGCAGGACAATCTCAATGGCGTGGGTATCTGGTTGGATGATTATAGAATCTCAGTGGGGCATCTGGTGGATCGTGCAGTAACACATGAAAAATTGGCAGAAAAAAGTGTTGAAACGGATAATCTCGCGGATGAAGCGATAACATCAGAGAAACTGTGTGACAACGCTGTGCAGGTGAAAAATGCTGCCTTTTTGGAAATCCCGCTGGAGATTGTTTTGACACCGGATTTGTATATTGCACGTGCGAAGGGTGATTTGCGGACTTATACACCGGGAACAAACACCTATTTTGCAACAGAGGACTATCTGCCGTTCCCGTATGGTGGAAGTAAATGTCTTTTACGCGCAAGTATGAGTACAGCTTCCAATGATGTTTCAGGTCTTGCTTTTTATGATCAGGATAAAAAGTATATTTCAGGATTGAAGTACAACCAGGAAAAGGGTGGTATTTTAAGCTACACGGATTTTATCTGCCCCAAGGGTACTGCGTATATCCGCCTGACCATGTATAAAGAAAGTTTGAAAGATTTTGCTAAGATTTGGTTTATGGATACGGTCATATCTACCGGAAAGGTACAGGATGCTGCGATTACTACGCAGAAAATTGCTGATGAAGCAATCACAAAAGACAAATTGGAAAAAGATATCCAAAAAAGACTGACAGCAGGAATCAATGATCTGTTAGGCTTGAATCTCTCAGATAATCCTCTGGAACGGATTCGAAATGATGCTGGTTTAATGACTGTATTTCGCCATGTGGGCTGCATTGGTGACAGCCTTGCAAGCGGAGAAGCAGTATACAAAAAAGCCGATGGCACCACAGGAGGGAAGGATTTGTTTGAATATTCCTGGGGACAGTATCTTGCCAGAATGACCGGGAATACCTATTACAACTAGTCTAAGGGTGGACTGCGTTGTGATACGTTCCTTTCCAGTTCGCTTGCAACGGAATGCTTTGATGGAAATCATAAGTGCGAGGCCTATATTATCGGTCTTGGACAGAATGAAAACAATCGAAAGTACAAGATTGGTACGGTGGAAGATATCAATCTCAGCGACTACACACAGAATCCAGACACCTATTATGGCAATTACGGAAAGATCATTCAGAAGATTCAGGAAATGCAGCCGAAAGCTAAAATTTTTATTCTGACTGATCCATTAAAATCTGTAGAAAATGCTGGCTACAATTCGGCAGTTCGGGAGATTGCAGGAATATTTAAGAGCGTCTATCTGGTTGATCTGTATACCTATGGAACAGCTTTATATAATTCCGGCTTTCTCTACCAGCAGAAACGTGGCGGTCATTACAATGCAGTCGGGTACTTTATCTGTGCCATGATTATTTCTACCTATATTGATTGGATCATGAAGAAGAATCCGAATGAGTTCCGTGAGATTGAGTTTATTGGATTGGACAATAAATTCTATTAAATTTCCACCGTCCCTGACAGACATACCTCCCAAATGGCTGTGAAACGGTGTTCATTATAGAAGGAGTATACACAAGGCGGCATCGACCGTCTATTTTTATGCCCAAATGGGCAGGAAAGGACAAGATTATGCAGAATGTGATCGACAAGATTGAATGGATGTTCGCAGGTCTGGGTGGTTTTCTGGGCTGGTTCTTCGGCGGGTTTGACGGCTTCCTGTATGCACTTGTAGTGTTCGTGGTCTGTGACTACTTCACCGGGGTGCTTGCGGCAGCGATCAAGCATGAGCTTTCTTCTGAAGTTGGCTTTAAGGGCATCGCCAAGAAGGTGTGCATCTTTGTGCTGGTTGGGATTGCCAACATCATTGATACACAGATCCTCCAGAATGGAGCCGCCATCCGTACAGCAGTGGTGTTCTTTTATTTGGCGAATGAAGGCCTGAGCTGCCTCGAAAACGCAGCCGTTATCGGTCTTCCGGTGCCGGAGAAGCTCAAGGAGATGCTGGCACAGCTGAAGGCAGAAAAAGAGAATAAGGACGATTGATCAATGGGGAGAGGTGTAACAGCCTCTCCCTCAAATTTTAGGAGGAATGAACCATGAGTAAGAAAGAGTATCCCGCAAAACTGACGACCGGTTATTACCGTGTGCGAGAAGTCTGGGAAGATGAGGCATCCCAGTTTGGCGCGTACCGTCTGCTGGCGAATGCAAAAGCCAAGTGCGATGAGAACCCCGGCAGCCGAGTGTTCGACAATGACGGCAACGTGATCTATCCGGAAGAGGCTGTCCCAGATACCGGCGCAGATGAGAGTGAGGAGAAAGCAGTCGTGGACGATATCCCGGAAGATAAGCCGGAAACCACAACCCCTGTGGAAGATACCCCGGCGGAGAAAGAAGCTGAAGACGAAGTGGATGAGAACGAGTTCCCAACTGCGGAGGAGCTTCCAGTGACCATTGCCTACGGCAAGCTCAAGACCCTCATGAACATCCGCAAGAAGCCGAGTCTGGATGCGGAGGTCGTAGCGGTCTACAAGAAGAATGCCCTTGTGGAAGTGGTGCAGTTCTGTGATGGCTGGCTGAAGATCAAGTGTGCCGAAGCAGAGGACGGTGTGGCTTATGTCCTGAACAGTGCGGACACCTATGCGTTCACAGCTGGCAGAATCTATACCGTTGTTCCCGGTGATAATCTCTGGAAGATTGCAGATAAGGAACTGGGGAGCGGCAGCCGCTGTGCAGATATCCGTGTGCTGAATGGCCTGACTTCCAATGCCATCCGGGTCGGCATGAAACTGCTGATCCCGTAACAACAAAATAACCACAGCACGAGGTTCGGAGTGATCTGGGCCTCAATTTTTTTAGCAGGAGGAAATCATTATGGGATATACCAATAGTCCACTCGTTGTTTACACCAAACTCTCCCCGAACCATTCTGGGCAGAGGACACACAGCATCGACCGTATCACACCGCATTGTGTGGTCGGTCAGCTTTCTGCGGAGAGCATCTGCGGCTGCTTTACCAGCACGAGCCGTCAGGCAAGCTGCAACTACGGCATCGGCACGGATGGTCGTGTGTCGCTTTGTGTTGAGGAAAAGAACCGCAGCTGGTGTTCGTCCAGCAATGCCAATGACCAGAGGGCGGTCACCATTGAATGCGCCAGCGACATGAATGAGCCGTATGCCATGAACAGCGCCGTATATGACTCTCTCGTTAAGCTCTGTATCGATATCTGCAAGCGTAACGGGAAGAAGAAGCTCCTGTGGCTGGGTGATAAAAATAAGACACTCAACTATGCTCCGGCGGCAGATGAAATGGTGCTGACCGTTCACCGCTGGTTTGCCAACAAAAGCTGCCCTGGAAACTGGCTGTATGCCCGTCTGGGTGATCTGGCCGCAAGGGTAACTGCAGCACTGGGCGGTTCATCCTCATCCGGCATGCAGGCTTCTTCGCTCAAGAATCTCTCTGAAGCAGAAACAGTTGCAAAGATCGGTCCGCTGTTTACTGCGAACCAGAAAACCACCGGCATCCTTGCCTGCGTGTCGATGGCACAGTTCATTCTGGAATCCGGCTATGGTAAATCTGAGCTGGCACAGAATGCTAATAACTGCTTCGGCATGAAGACTTCGCTTTCTGGGAATAGCTGGAACGGCAGCAGTTGGGATGGCAAGTCTGTCTATACCAAGAAAACGCAGGAGCAGAATGATGACGGCTCGATGGTCACGATCACCGCTGACTTCCGTAAGTACGCTTGTGTGGAAGATTCCATTGCTGACCATGCGGCATATCTGCTCGGTGCGATGAACGGCAGCAGAAAACGCTACGAGGGTCTGGCGGGCTGCACCGATTACAAGAAAGCTGCACAGATCATCAAGGATGGTGGTTATGCTACTAGCCACACCTATGTGCAGGATCTCTGCAATATCATCGAGCGTTGGAACCTGACGCAGTACAATGCGGCCTCCGGCAGCACCACTATTTCCAGCTGGTACCGTGTCCGTAAGAGCTGGCAGAATGCCGCTTCCCAGAAAGGTGCGTTCCACGACCTCACCTATGCAAAGCAGTGCGCGGATAAGAATCCGGGCTATTATGTTTTTGACCCGGCGGGTAAGGCCGTCTACCCGGAACCGAAGTCTTCAGTCCCGTATACTGTGCGTGTATCCATCAACGATCTCAACATCAATCATCTTATTAATTAATTTATAGAATCCATAATAACCAGTAACCATATTAGGTCTTACATTAGCATATACAATTTCTTTTTCATTTTTTGCTTCTATTTGTCTATAACTTAAAGTTATATCTCTATTTAAATATTCTTTTAAACTAATCATATTATCTATTTTATTATTATCTGAAGGATTTAAATACATAGGGCATATAATCTCATTATCTGAAGATATATGTTTACCATTAATAATATTAACATCAACATTATACTTTATAGGTAATAATGCTATATTAATTTTTAAATCATTATCATTAAAAGTAGTATTTAAAAATACATTCTTAACATTATATAAATAATCAATATGCTCATATTTATTTAATTCTTCTTCTAATCTCTCATAATCATACATTTCATTTTTTTCATTAT
>OIZX01000744.1_pt1 | contig 19969 bp, 19 predicted proteins | sample 1588621 | NCBI WGS metagenome assembly OIZX01 (sample SAMN03283276) | human gut metagenome | biome: human-associated habitat; material: feces | host: Homo sapiens | place: Peru | collected 2012 | reverse complement strand
AGTAACTGATAACCAGTAAACTTTCCTCATTCTTCTCTCAAACACTTTTTATATGTACTTTCTTTAAGAAAAAGGCTCTGTTTTGTCATGAAAAGAAGAGCAAATACCGCAAACGTTTACGTTATTTTTTGCGTAAAAAAGAGAAATATATTTGATGTAAATCAATTTTTTGTATTATATTTGCACTCGAAAAGAAACACAAACTGATTTTCAAAAAGATCATAACTACATAAAAAACACAAAACTGCTGAAACATTCAAAAACGTAAGAATTGCCCCGACGAGATGTCGGGGCTTTTTTGGCTTTTTGAGAGCCTGTTTTCTTAGTTTGTTCAGGGCTTTTCTTGTTTTCTTGGTTGCGTTATAAATCATGTTGATAATCACTTCTTTAGGAAATAGTTTTTAAACACAGGGGCTCTTCCTATAGTCTTGCTATTTTTTTATGGAAGAGCAAAATAATATTATATTTATCGTTTATTGGTTGTTTGCGGTAATATACAGAGTGGATATTGTCGAAACTTCTTTTAATTTTTTAATGAATCTAAGTGGAAGTCCTTATGAAGATATTTGCGATGGTCAACGTAAGTACTTGTATTTCAAGACGAACTTAGAAGGATTGTTGTGCATATAATTACTGAAGTTTCGTATGTACGGAAATTGTGGAAGTTGAGTAATTACAAAAAAAAAGTTCCTCTATGGGATAATCCCATTGGAGGAACCTTTGTGTTATAGTATACCACTCTTGTTGTCGTGACAGGATGCAGGTCAATACCATGCAGTGCTGTTAGTTCTTAAATGTCAAACCATCGTCTTTTGTGTGGTCGATGACGATTGGTTTCTCGCGGCTAACCTGTTCTGCAAGAATCTTGCGGCTCAAGTCGTTTAGTACGTAGTCTTGGATGGCGCGCTTTACAGGACGTGCACCAAACTCAGGATCGTAACCTACCTCAGCCAAGTATTCGATGGCAGCAGGAGTCCAACGAAGCTCGAATCCTTGTGGAGCTAACATCTTCTTAACTCTGTTCATCTGTAACTCTACCACCTGTGCAATCTGCTCCTTTGTCAAAGGCTTAAAGGTGATAATGTCGTCGATACGGTTCAGGAACTCAGGACGGAACGTCTTTCTCAACATGTCACGGCTTGCGTTAGAAGTCATGATGATGATGGTGTTCTTGAAGTTTACTACGCGACCCTTATTGTCGGTTAGTCTGCCGTCGTCCAATACCTGAAGTAAGGTGTTGAATACATCGGGATGTGCCTTTTCTATCTCATCGAAGAGGACAACGCTGTATGGTTTACGGCGAACGGCTTCGGTCAGCTGACCACCCTCATCATAGCCTACATATCCTGGAGGCGCTCCTATCAAGCGGGTGACGCTGAATTTCTCTTGATACTCGCTCATGTCGATACGCGTCATCATGGATTCATCGTTGAAGAGGTATTCGGCTAATGCCTTGGCGAGCTCGGTCTTACCAACACCCGTGGTGCCTAAGAAGATGAAGCTTGCGATAGGGCGTTTAGGGTCTTGCAGACCAGCACGAGAACGTCGTACAGCGTCACTCACAGCAGTGATGGCTTCGTCTTGTCCGATGACTCTCTTGTGGAGTTCTTCCTCCAGATGGAGAAGCTTCTCGCGTTCGCTCTGCATCATACGACTTACAGGTATGCCTGTCCAGCGGCTTACCACCTCTGCGATATCATCGGCAGTAACTTCCTCTCTTATCATGGCTTCTCCTCCCTGTGTGGTCTTTAGCTGTTCTTGGATGTGCTTGATATCATCTTCGAGCATCTTCAGTTTGGAGTATCTTATTTCGGCCACTCGTTCGTAGTTGCCTTCTCGTTCCATGCGTTCAGCTTCAAACTTTAGATTCTCTATCTCCTGTTTGTCTTGCTGAATTTTATTGACGAGTTCTCTCTCTGATTCCCATTTAGCACGGAAGTCTTTTTCCTGCTCTTTCAGGTTGGTGATGTCTTTGTTGAGTTGTTCAATCTTAGGCTGGTCGTTCTCGCGCTTGATAGCCTCGCGCTCTATCTCCAGCTGTTTTAAGTGGCGTGTAATCTCGTCAAGCTCCTCTGGCACGGAGTCGCGCTCCATACGAAGTTTAGCGGCAGCCTCGTCCATCAAGTCGATAGCTTTATCGGGGAGGAATCTGTCAGAGATGTAACGTTCAGAAAGTTTGACAGCAGCGATGCACGCATCGTCCTGGATACGAACCTTGTGGTGGTTTTCGTAGCGTTCCTTGATGCCTCGCAAGATGCTGATAGCGTCAACCTCGTCAGGTTCGTTCACCATGACGGTTTGGAAGCGTCGCTCCAAAGCCTTGTCTTTCTCGAAGTACTTCTGATATTCGTTGAGTGTTGTGGCACCGATGGCTCTCAGTTCGCCACGTGCCAATGCTGGCTTCAGAATGTTTGCCGCATCCATGGCGCCCTCGCCACCTCCTGCGCCTACCAAGGTGTGAATCTCGTCAATGAAGAGAATAATCTGTCCGTTGGCGTTTGTAACTTCCTTGATGACACTCTTCAATCGCTCTTCGAACTCACCTTTATATTTAGCACCAGCTACCAGTGCGCCCATGTCGAGAGAAAAGAGTTGTTTGTCTTTAAGATTCTCTGGTACGTCACCGCGTACAATACGTTCTGCCAATCCTTCTGCAATAGCAGTTTTACCTGTACCAGGTTCACCGATAAGGATAGGGTTGTTTTTCGTTCTTCTTGATAAGATTTGGAGCACGCGTCGTATTTCTTCGTCACGACCAATTACCGGGTCGAGTTTTCCGCTTCGGGCCTGTTCTACCAAGTTCTTCGCGTATTTCTCCAAGCTTTGATAATTTCCGTCAGCACTCTGGCTTTTCACATTTTGACCTTGACGGAGAGTCTGTATGGCAGCCATCATGTCTTTCTCGTTGGCGCCTGCGTCTTTCAGAATACGAGCAGCTGTCGAGTTGCTTTTCAAGATGGCAAAGAGTATAGGTTCTACACTCACAAATTCATCGCCCATTTTCTTTGCTATGTCTTCTGCGCTCAGCAGTATCTGATTGGTTTCACCCGACAGATAAGGCTGGCCTGCGCCTTGTACGCGAGGTAGATGTTGTATTTCTTGCTGCAAGAGCATGGTGATTTGTCCACCATTCATGCCTAATTTTTGGAAGATATAGTTGGTTATATCTGGTGCTTTCTCAATGATTCCACTGAGAAGATGTACGGGTTCGATGGTTTGTTGACCATTGCGTTGCGCCGTGTTTACAGCGGCTTGCACCGCCTCTTGTGCTTTGATTGTAAATTTGTCAAATGTCATATATGTCTCCTTTCTTATTTGGTTGATGTTATTATACTTGTTTTTTTTGTTGTTCGCTAATGGTTGAGCGAAATGTGTGCCGAGGAGTGTGTCTCTGACAATCTGTCTTGTTTTTACTTGTTTTTATCTTCGATTTTCTTTATTCTTCTGACAAAGTGGCATGATTTTGCGAGTTTTGGTTGGCGTGTGCCCCCTTTTGGGGAGTTTAAAATTCAGAAGGGTGTGCCTGTGTAATAACTCAGAAATCCTATCAGGTTTGGAAATAGGAAACAGGAGTCGCATGATGTGTTAAAAAAGCATCATATTATAGGTGTAGTTTTTGGTAAACTCAAATATTCTTCGTACCTTTGCACCATTATTTCAAATATGTAAAAATCAATGGCTGAAACAAAGAAGATTAAGACAGCGTTAGTATCTGTCTTTCACAAGGACGGCTTGGATGAGCTCCTTGCCAAGTTGAATGAAGAGGGTGTTAAATTTTTGAGCACAGGAGGTACTCAGAAGTTTATCGAGTCGCTCGGTTATGAATGTCAGAAAGTGGAGGATGTTACCACTTACCCATCTATCTTGGGTGGTCGTGTGAAGACACTCCATCCAAAAATATTCGGTGGAATCCTTGCGCGTCGTGACAACGAAGGTGACCAAGAGCAGATGAAGGAGTTTGAGATTCCTGCAATCGACCTGGTTATTGTTGACCTCTATCCTTTCGAGCAGACCGTGGCAAGTGGTGCAAGTGATGCTGATATCATTGAGAAGATTGATATAGGTGGTATCTCTCTGATTCGTGCTGGAGCTAAGAACTTTAAGGATGTAGTAATCGTGCCCAGCAAGGCAGAATATAGCGTTTTGCTCGATATTCTGAAGCAGAAGGGTGCCGAGACTGATATCGAAGACCGCAAGATGTTTGCAGAGCGTGCTTTCGGTGTAAGCTCTCACTACGATACAGCTATCCACAACTGGTTTGCTAAGTAAATCAGGGATTGCTGTTCTCTCTGTAGAAATATTATAAGCTTCAATTAACTTTTTAGTAATTACAAAAAGAAAATGGGATTTTTTTCATTTATTCAGGAAATCGCAATGGACTTGGGTACTGCCAACACCATTATTATCAGCGATGATAAGATTGTTGTTGACGAGCCCTCTGTTGTAGCCCTCGATCGTCGCACAGACAAGATGATAGCTGTGGGCGAGAAGGCTAAGATGATGTACGAGAAGACTCATGACAACATCCGTACAATACGTCCCTTGCGTGATGGTGTGATTGCCGACTTTACTGCATGCGAGCAGATGATGCGTGGATTGATCAAGATGGTGCATACAGGAAGCCGTCTTTTCTCACCCTCTCTCCGAATGGTAATCGGTGTTCCTTCTGGTTCTACCGAAGTAGAGCTTCGTGCTGTGCGCGACTCAGCAGAGCATGCTGATGGACGTGACGTTTACTTGATCTTCGAACCTATGGCAGCTGCTATTGGTATCGGTATTGATGTGGAAGCTCCTGAGGGTAATATGATTGTCGATATAGGTGGTGGTTCTACCGAGATTGCTGTTATTTCACTCGGTGGTATCGTGAGCAACAACTCTATTCGTACAGCCGGTGATGACCTTACAGCCGACATCCAGGAGTATATGAGCCGCCAGCACAATGTGAAAGTGTCTGAGCGTATGGCTGAGCGTATCAAGATACACGTAGGTTCTGCTCTTACCGATCTGGGTGATGAGGCTCCAGAAGACTTCATTGTTCACGGACCTAATCGTATTACTGCCCTTCCTATGGAAGTTCCAGTATGCTATCAAGAGATAGCTCAGTGCTTGGATAAGACTGTAGCGAAGATAGAGAATGCTGTGCTCTCTGCGCTTGAGAACACTCCTCCTGAGCTTTATGCTGATATCGTAAAGAATGGTATCTGGCTCTCTGGTGGTGGTGCTTTGCTTCGTGGACTCGACAAGCGACTCACAGCTAAGATCAACATTCCTTTCCATATTGCTGAAGACCCATTGCACAGTGTGGCAAAGGGTGCAGGTATCGCACTGAAGAATGTTGACCGCTTCTCATTCTTGATGAGATAAGTGTAATCTGACTTCAGAGAAACGATAGCGTATGCACAACCTTACAGAGTTTCTGGCGAAACACAACCACTGGTTTGTGTTCCTGGTGCTTGAGGTAGTGAGCATGGTGCTGCTCTTCAGATACAATAGTTATCAGGGCAGTGTCTGGTTCTCGTCGGCCAATGCCGTAACAGGAAAAGTGTATGAGTGGGATTCGGCTGTGGAAAGTTATTTCTCGCTTTCGAGCGTCAACAGCCAACTCACTCAGCGCAATGTCCTGTTGGAACAGCAGGTGAGAGCGCTTAACGACAGTATAGCTCACCTTACTCATAGCCAGGAAACTGCTGTGGAGCGATTGGCACGCATGACTCCTTTTCAGGGATGCAAACTTTTGCCTGCCCAGGTAGTGACCAACACGGTAAATCGATATAATAACCTTATCACCATTGATAAGGGTGCTGCTGATGGCGTGAAACGCGACATGGGTGTGGTATGCGGCATGGGTGTGGTAGGTATTGTCTACCTTGTCTCCGAGCATTACAGTATTGTCATTCCTGTGCTTAATGGTCATTCCAATATCAGTTGTACCATACAGGGTAGAGGCTATTTTGGTTATCTACGCTGGCGTGGTGGTTCTTCACAGCTTGCTTATCTTGAGGACGTGCCAAGGCATGCTCACTTCAAGTTGGGCGACTACGTTGTGACGAGCGGATATTCATCGGTGTTCCCTTCTGGTGTTATGGTAGGAAAGGTGTTACATGTCTTCAATTCTGCTGACGGACTTTCTTATCGTGTGCAGGTGAAGCTTTCTACCGATTTTGCCCGTTTGCGCGATGTGTGCCTCGTCGATGATTCTGCTCTGCAAGAGCGTATCGACTTGATGCGTGCAGCACAAGACTCCATCAAACCTTGATGAAGCATGTACTGCCGTTTCGCAGAAACAAAACAGTTATAAAAAAGACAACACTTTTTTCAATTCTTTTTTTGAAAAATGAGTATAGAAATAGTAAAGCGTTGGGGAGTATTCTTCATTCTCCTGTTGGTGCAAGGACTGGTGTGTAACCACATACACCTCTTCCATTGTGCCACGCCGCTTCTGTACATCATGTTTGTACTCCACTTTCGTCGCAACACCCCTCGTTGGCAAGTGTTGTTGTGGAGTTTTGCCTTGGGATTGGGAGTAGATATCTTTGCCAATACACCAGGTGTGGCAGCTGGTTCGATGACGGTGATAGCTCTTTTGCAGCCTTATCTGCTGGAGTTGTTCTTACCTCGCGACAGCGCTGACGATTTGCTTCCGGGTGTGCGAACACTTGGAAGTTCTTACTTTTGGTATGTACTCATTCTGGTAATGATTTACTGCTTACTCTTCTTTACGCTCGAGACCTTCAATTTCTTTAATTGGTTACAGTGGGTAGAATGTGTCGTGGGAAGCGCAGCGCTCACTTATGTCCTGCTGATGGCTATCGAGAATGTGCGCAAGTAGGACTGTTCTCCCTTTTGCTTTCTTTGTTGCAACAGAGAGGAAGAAATAAGAATGTATATATATAAATAAGGTGTAAGGGCATATTATATATAAAATAGGTATTATGATCGATTATAATCTTGAAAATCGCAAGTTTGTGATAGGTGGAGTGGCCATAGGAATTGTGACCATTTATATCATCCGTCTCTTTACTTTGCAGATTATGAGCGATGACTATAAGAAGAATGCCGATAGTAATGCTTTTCTCAAGCAAGTGGAATATCCCTCTCGAGGTGCCATCTACGATCGTAATGGCAAGCTGATGGTATACAACCAGCCCTCTTATGACATCATGGTAGTGATGAACGAGGAGAGTGGGCGCCTCGACACAATGGACTTTTGTAATTCGCTTGGCATCAGCAAGGAATTTTTCATACAGCGCATGAACGATATCAAGGATCGTTCTAAGAATCCTGGTTATTCACGTTACACACAGCAGCTCTTCATGAGTCAGTTGTCTGACAAGGACTTCAGTGTGTTCCAAGAAAAGATGTTTCGTTTCCCTGGTTTCTATGTTCAGAAGCGAAGTATTCGTGAGTACACAGGTCCTTATGCTGCCCATGTGCTTGGTGATGTGGGCGAAGTATCACCGAGCGATATCGAGGACGACAGCTACTATCAGCCTGGCGACTATATTGGTAAGTTAGGTATAGAGAAGTATTACGAAAAGCAACTCAGAGGTGAGAAGGGTATAAAGATAAAACTTCGTGATGCCCATGGACGTATACAGGGTAGTTATCAAAATGGTAAATTCGACCGACGTCCTGTGGCAGGTAAAGATCTTACCTTAGGAATCGATCTCAATTTACAAGCTCTTGGCGAACGACTCTTACAAGGCAAGATAGGTAGTATCGTAGCACTCGATCCACGTACGGGCGAAGTGCTTGCTATGGTATCTTCACCTTCTTATGACCCACGTCGGTTGGTGGGAAAGATGCGTGGCAAGATGCACCGCTATCTTTCGCACAATCCTTGGAAGCCGTTGCTCAATCGAAGTATCATGGGTCAATATCCTCCAGGTTCTACATTCAAGACGACACAGGCTTTGACGTTTATGACCGAGGGCATCATCACGCCAGGAACAGCCTTTGTCTGTCATCATGGATTCTCCTATCGCGGACTACATGTAGGTTGTCATGGCCATCCATCCCCCATAGCACTTGTTGATGCCATCAGTACCTCTTGTAATGGTTACTTCTGCTGGGGACTCTATTACATGATGGGTAACAGGCGTAAGTATCCCAACGTGCAGGTAGCGATGAATACCTGGCGCGACTATATGAAGAGTATGGGATTCGGCTATAAACTGGGTATTGATTTGCCAGGAGAGAAACGAGGACTTATCCCGAATGCGGAGTTCTATGACAAAGCCTATAGAGGCTCTTGGAACGGACTGACCATCATCAGTATCTCCATCGGACAGGGAGAGGTAAACCTCACACCATTGCAGATAGCCAACCTCGGAGCTACCATAGCCAACCGCGGATATTATTATGCACCTCACGTTGTGCGTAAGGTGAAAGATGAACCCCTTGACACCCTTTACACACGCAGACACTACACGATGGCATCCAAGAAGGCATACAACTATGTGGTGGCAGGAATGCGAAGCTCGGCATTAAAGGGAACTTGTCGCATGCTTGCCCGTTACGACTTTGAGCCTTGTGGTAAGACCGGTACTGCACAGAATCGTGGTCACGACCACTCTGTCTTTATGGGCTTTGCACCTATGAATAATCCACAGATTGCTGTAGCTGTCTATGTAGAAAATGGTGGTTGGGGAGCCGATTATGGTGTTCCTATTGGTGGACTCATGATGGAGCAGTATATTAAGGGCAAGCTGTCGCCCGCCTCAGAAACTCTTGCAGCACAGATGCAGGCACGCCGAATAGCTTATGGCTCAAGCAGCAGATAACTTGCTGATGTAAAAATCCGATAAAGAATATGATTCAAACAGACAATAGACAACATGGTGTACTTCGTTCGCTCGACTGGTGGACGATAGGCATTTACTTGGCACTGCTCACCTTTGGGTGGTTCAGTGTCTGTGGTGCCAGCTACACTTATGGTGACAATGATATTTTCAGCCTCGGGTCGCGCTCTGGTATGCAAATCATCTGGATAGGTACTTCGATAACCCTCGGCTTTGTTATCCTTCTCCTCGATGACAGATTCTATGACACATTCTCGTATGTCATCTATGCAGCTCTTGTGCTATTACTCTTTGCCACCATCTTTAATCCGCATAGCATCAAAGGCTCACGCTCTTGGCTTGTGCTCGGACCGCTTCGACTGCAGCCAGCTGAGTTTGCTAAGTTTGCTACGGCTCTCGCCATCTCTAAGTTCATGTCGAGCTATGGTTTCAACATACATCGCATGAAAGACTTCTTCGCCGCAGCGTTTATTGTCATCCTACCCATGATCTGTATTGTGGGGCAGCGAGAGACGGGTTCTGCACTTGTTTATTCTGCTTTCTTCCTGATGTTTTATCGTGAGGGAATGCCTGGAAGCGTCTTGTTTACTGCTGTAGCGATGGTGGTGTATTTTGTGGTAGGGGTGAAGTATGACAGTGTCATGATGTGGGACGCCTCTACCTCGGTAGGTGAGTTTGTGGTGCTCTTGTTTATACAGGTCTTTTCTGCAGGCATGGTGAACACCTATATTCATCATGGCAGACAGACGGCGCACATGCTCTTCTATACAGTGGGCATCACTTTGCTGTGCTTGCTCTTTTCGGCTTATGTCATCCCCTTTGACATCACTTATGTTCAGATAGGCATCAGTTTCTTACTCATAGGCTTTTTGTTTTACAAGGGATTGTCTTCGCGCATTAAGAACTATTATTTTATAGCCATATTTGCGTTGGGTTCTTTGGCTTTTTTCTATTCTGCAGACTATGTGCTCAACAATGTTATGGAGCCTCACCAGCGTGTGCGTATCAATGTGCTTTTAGGACTTGAAGAAGACTTGGCTGGTGCCGGGTATAACGTTCATCAGAGTGAGATAGCCATTGGCTCAGGAGGTTTGCAAGGCAAAGGATTCCTTAACGGCACGCAAACCAAGTTGAAGTTTGTGCCTGAGCAAGACACCGACTTTATATTCTGTACTGTAGGTGAAGAGGAAGGATTCTTGGGTTCGGCAGGAGTGTTGTTGCTTTTCTTGGCATTGATACTGCGCCTCTTGTTTCTTGCCGAACGGCAACCTTTCAAGTTTGGACGCATTTATGGTTATAGTGTGCTCAGCATTTTCCTTTTTCATGTGTTCATTAATGTAGGTATGGTCTTGGGCTTAACACCTGTTATTGGTATTCCTCTTCCGTTCTTCAGCTATGGCGGTTCATCGCTTTGGGGCTTTACCATTCTTCTCTTTATCTTCCTAAGAATCGATGCAGGAAGAAATCTGGTAAGAACCTAATCTGAGATTCATCGACAAGAATAATATATATACACAACAAAAGCGACTTCATCCTATGAAGTCGCTTTTGTTGTATGATTTTATGAGTCTTTATCTTGCCATCCGATGTAACCCATATTTTTGCTACCCTATAGCCTCAAATAATGAAGATACTTGCGATGGCTGTCGCAAGTACTTTCGTTGGTCATTGAAAGTACTTTCGTTGGTCATCGCAAGTACTTGCGTTTTTTTACCCATTTATTCACCTATGTGGCTCATCTTGAAACCAATGTCGCTGATACCTGGAAGAATCTCTCGTTTCATGTCATGCTTGATAGTGACGTGGATGGAGTCGCCGGAAGCGAAACGATAGGTGTTGATAGGGAAATTGTATTGGTAATAACTGATGCCTTGTCCCTTGGTCGTTCCGTCTTGATTTATCAAGTCGCACTGGATGGTGTCCGACTTTTCAATGGTTATTACCCCTTGGGCTTTCGTTTGTGGAAAGATACATTGATCGACAATAAGTGTAAGACCCATGAAAGGGTAGACACCAGTCACTCTGAGCCCTAATTCTTGCTCGTATGTGCCAGGACTCTTGAGAGGTGGAATGTCGAATGAGAGTACATCGTTCTTTTCCCAGCCAGCGATAGGGGTGTGCTCATATCGGTCGTACACCAATGTTTCGTTGCACGAGTGAAAGAGCATCATCGCTCCCATGAAAACCCCTATGGTATAAGCCCATCGCTTCATTTTATTTTCCCTCCAAAGTATGTTTACTTATCGGTTATACTATGTTTGCTTAATGATAGAACATGGAGTTACTATCCTTCATTAGCAGGTTTGTTTTCTGCGCCTTTGTTAGCCTCTCCTTGTTGTGGGCGAGGACGGTTGTTGCGTCTGCGGTTTCCTTGTTGACGGGGCTGACGGTTCTCTCCCTGCTGACGATTGTCTGTACGGTTTTCGTTCTGCTGTCGGTTCTCAACATGGTTCTCTCCCTGCTGTCGGTTGTCAGAACGTTTACGATTGCCTTGCTGTCGGTTGTTGTTCTTTTTCTTCTTCTTAGCTTTGTCGAAGCGGCTCAAGTCAGCTTCAGCGAGAAGGTCGCTTGACTTAGGTGCAGGTTTAGCCTTGCCATCCTCTATGAGGCTCAGAGGTTTCTCGCCCACCTTGTTCATCTTGATGATTTCCCAAGCGCGTTCGGCACTGATAGTCTCTAAGTTAGAAGCCAAATTCTTATCAGTAGAATAGGTGATGAGACCAGCTAAGATGTCAACCTTGAACTGGTGGTATTCACCATCGGCAGTTTGTAGGAGTGCATCCTTAGGTGGCAACTTCTTGCTGGCTTCCTCGTAGTTGTCTACTTCGTAGTTGAGGCAGCATTTTAGTTTGGCACACATACCCGCCAACTTCTGAGGGTTGAGTGATATGTCCTGGAAACGTGCAGCATTGGTGCCCACGCTGACGAAGTTTTTCATCCAGGTAGCGCAACATAGCTCTCGTCCGCAAGGACCTGTTCCTCCGATGCGTCCAGCTTCTTGTCGAGCACCAATCTGCTTCATCTCTATGCGAACATGGAAAGTCTCTGCCAGCACCTTGATAAGCTGTCGGAAGTCTACACGTTCGTCGGCTATATAATAGAAGATGGCTTTGTTGCCGTCACCTTGATATTCCACATCTCCGATTTTCATCTTCAGACCTAAGTCTTTGGCTATTTGTCGGCTCTGAATCATTGTTCCGTGTTCGCGACTCTTAGCCTCTTCCCATTTCTCGAAGTCTACGGGTTTAGCTATGCGATAGATGCGCTTGATGTCATCCGAAGAGCGTAGGTTGGCCTTCTTGATTTGCAACTTCACGAGACGTCCTGTGAGCGTTACGACACCAATGTCGTGGCCAGGATTGGCTTCTACAGCCACCACGTCGCCCTTTTTGAGGTCGAGGTTGTTGACGTTGTGATAGTAGCCCTTGCGTGTGTTCTTGAATTGTACTTCCACAAGGTCTGTGCTCTCGGCATTGCCAGGTACGTCGGCAAGCCAGTCGTATGTGTTCAACTGTTTGTCCTGTCGTCCCACTGCACGTCGGCAGAGTCCGCGGTCGCAACCATTGAACATTCTGAATTTCATATTCTTGTAATCCACGATAAATCTATTAAAAATCTTATTGTATGATATTATGTAATATATTGTAGGCTTTCGCCTTGCTATTCTTTATGTTGGTTATTTTCTGATGAGCAGCACGATGATGTTAAGCACCATGTCAAAGAAGACAATCTTGGCATTGGCATTCTGATGAATCATGGCTTTGCATTCATCAAAGAGCTGGAAGATATCAATGATATTGGCCTCGTTGATAAAGCGAGCGAAGTTTTTAGCAAAGTTTTCTTCTTCCAGCGTCATGTATACGAGTTCTTTTTGTTGGAAGTTGTATACAAAGCTTTCTCTGAGCATGTGCGTGAAATAGTCGAGCATACGTTTTTGTTTCTCTCTATTGAAAGCTGCTACGATGTCGCACCATTTCTTCAGGTCGTGTATCTTGCGCATATAAGCCAGTCGCATCAGCATGATGAACAAGTCGAGGAACTGTTGGTTCTCGTTGCCAGCATCGAGTTCTTCGATGGCTTTATTCCAGTTGCCATTGGCTATTCGTGCCATGCGGTGAGCTGTGTCGTGGTCGAGTCCGCGTCGGTCGAGGAGAGCTTGCTCCAGAGATGCGGTGTCAATCTTCTTGAAGTCTATACGCTGTGTACGGCTCCTGATGGTTTCGAGTAGCAATTCTGGTTGCTCGCTTACGAGGAGGAAGAGTGTCTGGCGTGGAGGTTCCTCCAAGAGTTTGAGCATCTTGTTGGCACACTGTATGTTCATTCGCTCAGGAAGCCATATCAAGCTGATTTTATATCCGCCTTGGCTCGACATGAGACTGATGTTGTGGCTGATGGCTTCGCTTTCTTCCACCGTGATGATGGCTTGCTTGTTGCCGTCTTTATCGCTGCTTGTTTTTCCCATCTTGCTTATCCAGGTGTTGATTTGTGGATAAGCAGCTTCGTTGAGCAGCATTTCTCGCCATTCTTTGACGAAGTCGAGGCTTACGGGAGCACGGTCGCCCATGCTGGCGAGTTTAATAGTGGGGTAGGTGAAATGCAGGTCGGGGTGTTCCCATTTGCTCAGCATCGAAGTGGCACGCTTTGTCTCTAAAGAGCCATTCTCTTCTTCTCGCTCTCCCAGGAGATAGCTTGCAAAAGCCAATGCCATGGCCAACTTGCCACAGCCTTGTGGACCGCAGAAGAGCAGGGCGTGTGGGACGCGTTGCTCGGTCACCATTTGCATCAAGCGGTTTTTCACGTCTTGCTGACCTATCACTTCGCTGAATTTCATCTACGCAGTTATTATATGTGTTTGTATATAATGTTGGGTGTGGGGTGAGCGGTTTAGAACAATATCTTAGCTATCTGCTTCACGCTTTCTACAGCCGACACGGTGAAGAAATGAACGTGGCTATAACCATGCTCGAAGAGGTCTTTCACCTGTTCTGTTGTCCATTCTATGCCAAGGGCTTTGGCATCGTCATCGGTCTTGCATTTCAGTACATCTTGAGCCAATTCTTCAGGGATGTCGCAATGGAATGTCTTTGGCACCATGGTGAGTTGTGAAAGTTTGGCAAATGGCTTGATAGCAGGGACGATAGGGATGGTGATATCCATCTGTCGTGCTTTCTCTACAAAATCATAGAATTTCTTGTTGTCGTAGAAGAGCTGGGTTACGGCATAGGAAGCACCAAGTTCCTGTTTCTCTTTCAGGTGTAGCAAGTCTTGCTCCAGATTGGGTGCTTCTTCATGCTTTTCGGGATAGCATGCCACTCCACAGTAGAACTTCTCGCCAGGGTGCTTGATGGGGGTTCCATCCATAAAGAAACCATCGTTGAACTGGTTGATTTGTTTCAACAGTTCGGTGGCATGAGCATGACCATTATTGGTGGGCGTGAACAGGCGGTCTTCCTTGGCTTTGTCGCCGCGGAGTACGAGCACATTCGATATTCCCAAGAACTGTAGGTCGAGGAGTTCGTATTCGATGTCTTCTTGGGTTGCTCCACTGCAGATAATGTGAGGAATCACAGGGATGTCATACTTGTTCTGTATGGCTCCCGCTATGGCAATAGTACCAGGACGTCTACGTACACGCTGGCGAGTGAGCAGCCCATTGTCGAGCTCTTTGTATACATACTCGCTGTGATGAGTGGTGATGTTGATGAATCGTGGTGCGAAATCCTTCAGACTATCGATGGTACGGAACAGAGCCTCAGTTCCATTGCCCTTGAGTGGTGGCAATACTTCGAATGAAAACCCCCTCTTCTGTCCTTCCTTATTGAGAAAATCTGCTATGTTCATGTTGTGTAAAATCTATTTTGGTTGCAAATTTACGAAAAAAGTTGGGGAAAAAAGCAGGTTGTACGTAATATTTATTGAGAAAATGCGTATTAATAGTGTAATATTGTCACAAAACCTAATAAAAAATGGAACAAAATCAAAAGGGCTCTAAGGCCTATCTTATTTCAATTGTGATGGTCGCCGTGCTCGGTGGCTTGCTTTTTGGTTACGATACTGCAGTGATTTCGGGAGCCGAAAAGGGATTGCAGGCATTCTTTAAGGGTGCTAATGATTTCGAATACTCCGATTTTATGCACGGATTCACTTCTTCAAGTGCATTGATAGGATGTATCATTGGTAGTTCACTGTCTGGACTCTTTGCCAGCAATTTCGGTCGTAAACGTTCGCTTATCTTTGCGGGCATTTGCTTCTTCCTCTCTGCCTGGGGATCAATGGAGCCTGAAAGCTATATCCTTCCTCAGGGACAAGCCGACTGGTCCTTGCTCGTAGTGTTTAACTTCTATCGTGTGCTCGGTGGTATCGGTGTGGGAATGGCTTCTGCCATTTGTCCTATGTATATTGGCGAAATCGCACCAAGTAATGTGCGCGGTATGTTGGTTAGTTGGAACCAGTTTGCCATTATCTTCGGTCAGTTGGTGGTTTACTTCGTCAACTTCCTGATTATGGGTTCTCATGCCAATCCTATATACGATGCGGCCGGTGCCATAGCCAATATGGTGGATGCTCAGTGGACTATCGAGACTGGTTGGCGTTATATGTTTGGTAGTGAGATGGTGCCTGCAGGCTTGTTTACTTTCCTTATCTGTTTCGTGCCAGAGACTCCCCGTTATCTTGTCATGGTGGGTCAGGACGACAAGGCCTTGGGAATCCTCTCCAAGATCAATGGTTCGGAGAAAGCCCGCGAGATTATCCACGATATCAAGAATACTGTAACTGTGAAAACCGAGAAGCTTTTCTCTTATGGTTTCATGTGCATCTTCGTAGGTGTTATGCTTTCTGTATTCCAGCAGGCTGTAGGTATCAATGCGGTGCTTTACTATGCTCCTCGTATCTTCCAGGATATGGGTATGGGCAATCCTATGGTTCAGACGGTTATCATGGGTGTAGTCAACATATCGTTCACACTTGTGGCAGTCTTCACTGTAGAGAAGTTGGGACGCAAGCCTCTGCTCATTTTGGGCTCTATAGGAATGGCTGTAGGTGCGCTTGGCGTGGCTCTTACCTTTGGTAATGCTGCCTTGAGTACAGTCACCATGATTAGTATTATGGTGTATAGTGCCAGCTTCATGTTCTCATGGGGTCCAATCGCTTGGGTTCTTATTGCCGAGCTCTTCCCCAATACTATCCGTGGTGCTGCAGTGGCTATTGCCGTTGCCTTCCAGTGGATATTCAACTTCATCGTCAGCTCTACTTTCGTGCCTATGTTCAATATGCACCTTACTCCTGGCGACGATTTCGGTCATTGGTTCACCTATGGTCTCTATGGCGCCATCTGTATCCTTGCAGCTATCTTCGTATGGAAACTCGTTCCTGAGACCAAGGGAAAGACCCTCGAAGATATGAGCAAGCTCTGGCGTAAGGAGTAATCAACTCTTGTAATCTTTATTCCTCGATCAGATTGCTGGTCGAGGAACACAAAAAAGAAGGGCGCATTCGACGATATTTGTCGATGCGCCCTTTTCCGTTTCCGGAACATTTAATCATTCAGAGAGTACTTCTTTGTAGAAGTGTAATATTCTTATAATCTTCCAGTTTACTTAGTTCTTCTTGTCGGTAGTAAACTTAAAGAGACATGGATATTCTGAGTTGTTAAATCTTGTATTCTTCAGCAAGGATGTCTGGTTGCCATCAACGTAGATCAAAGCTGGTTGCATGTAGAAATAGAAATACTGTTTATTATCCTTATTTTTTTCATAGCCACCAATGCAATAGTTGTTGTAGAACTTTACTGTTAGGTTCTTGTATTGCTTGTCTGATGTCACGATGTCACCGAGCTGCAGGTCGTAGCAATTGGCAACGAAAGTCTGTGAAGAATACATGTAAGGTATGAGATTCACTTTCATATTTACCTTATCCATCTCGGCAATCTTTTCTGCCAACTTTTCGTCATCAATAAATTTGCTGAGGATAGAAACAGGGAAGTCGAAAGATACTGAAGCATACAGGTTCTTGACGTTGCCATTGTTGTCCTTGTTTGTCTCGGTTTTTATGATGGCAAGGGTGTTAGGAATGGTGTCGAGCACGTCCTTAGTATTAAACTTGTTCTCGTTGTAGTAAACGATTCCACCTGACTGTGAGTAGCCGAGATAATTGATCATAGACTTCTGCTGGTCCAGTGTAGGAGCGCTGTATGAGTCGCCGCCAGTATTGCACGATGTGAAAGAGAAGGCAGCCATCAGGGCTGCAACGAATGATAAGATAGTTAACTTCTTCATTGTTTTTGTTATTGTTTAAAATGATTAATATTATGATCTTTCTATTATCACACTTCAGTAGACAAGGGGCTTTTCCTTACTTAAATTACTCGGAAAGAGCACGAATCCCTCGTCTTGGTTGTGATTTTTACTATGTGTAAAACGCAAAAGATAAGAAATCTTGCATGATAGGTTGTTAATAAACGCAAAAAAAACGAGAGGCCAAACTGTTAAGTTGACCTCTCGTGTTATAGTCGGGATTACTGGACTCGAACCAGCGACCTCGCGCCCCCCAGACGTGTGCGCTACCAACTGCGCCAAATCCCGATTGCTCTTGCCTTGATTGGCATTTGCGGATGCAAAGGTATAATATTATTTTGGATTGAACAAATATTTAATCCTTTTTTGTAGTTTTTTAGCTTACTTCTTGCCTTTTTTTATCATTCTTTCCTGTTTTTGATAGGACCTTATAGTCTTGGTCTTGTTTATTGCTATGACCTGACTTGATGGTCAAAACTGCAAGTCGAGCTTTATAGGGCAATGGTCGCTACCCATATAGTCTGTAAGAATTTCTGCCTGACTAATATTTTCTCTCAGGCGATCGGAGATGAGAAAATAGTCGATACGCCACCCTGCATTTTTTTCTCGTGCTCGAAAACGATACGACCACCATGAATAAGTAATGGTGTCGGGGTGCATGTAGCGGAAGGTGTCGGTAAAACCATCTTCTAACAATCGTGTCATCTTTTCGCGTTCCTCGTCAGTGAAACCTGCGTTACGGCGGTTAGACTTAGGATTCTTCAGGTCTATTTCTTGGTGAGCCACGTTCATGTCGCCACACACGACGACAGGCTTCTTGGCGTCAAGGCTTTTTAAGAATTGATGGAAGTCTTCTTCCCAGGTCATGCGATAGTCAAGGCGTCGCAACTCATCTTGTGAGTTGGGGGTATAAACTGTGACGAGGAAGAATTTCTCATATTCCAAGGTGATGATACGTCCCTCGTGGTCGTGAGCGTCTACTCCCATACCATAGCTAACACTCAGAGGTTTGTGTTTGGTGTAGATGGCGGTACCCGAATAACCCTTCTTCTCAGCATAGTTCCAGTAACTCTCGTACCCTTCAAACTGTAGGTCGAGTTGTCCCTGTTGCATCTTTGTTTCTTGCAGACAGAAGAAGTCAGCATCGAGTTGTTTGAACTGTTGCTCAAAGTCCTTACCCACGCAAGCGCGCAGACCATTTACGTTCCATGATATAAACTTCATCATAGTGTTTCGTGTTTGATATTTCGTGTTTAATGTTTAATGTTTAATGTTAGCATCCATCAGTAAACACTAAACATTAAGCACTAAACACTATATTTAGATTCTTTTGCTTTCACCTCTCAGGAGGTTCATGAATTCCTGTCGTGTGTTGAGCGAGTTGAATACACCACTATAATCGCTTGTCGTAGTGATGCTGTTCTGCTTCTCCACGCCTCTCATCTGCATACACATGTGTTTGGCTTCGATGACAACCATCACACCTTGTGGCTTGAGTGTTTCCTGTATGCAGTCCTTGATTTGCTGGGTAAGGCGTTCCTGTACTTGCAGACGGTGGCTATAGATATCTACCACACGAGCTATTTTGCTCAGTCCTGTGATATGACCATTGGGGATATATGCCACGTGAGCCTTGCCATAGAAGGGGAGCATGTGGTGTTCGCACATCGAGAAGAAATCGATGTCCTTGACGATGACCATCTGGTCGTATTTCTCAGCGAAGAGCGCATCTGTAAGTACCTTGTGAGGGTCTTGTGTGTAACCTCGTGTAAGCACCTGCATCGCTTTAGCCACGCGCATAGGTGTCTTGATGAGACCTTCACGCTCAGGGTCTTCGCCCAGCAGTTTTAGTACTTCCTTGTAGTGTACGGCCAGTTCATCGAGGCCTTCGCGAAATTCTGTTTCTGGATTCATGTTGTGTAAGTTGTGTGTGCTTAATATTGAACCGTTATTTTTCCTTTCACCAGACAGGCTTGCTTGTAGCCCATAGCTTTGATTTTAGCGAGCATTCTCTGAGCATCTTCGAGATTACGGAAATTGCCCACTCTGCAAATCCATCTGGGTGAGTAGAAGTGTACGTATACAGGTTGGTCGGGATAACGCATCTTGATGGCATTGCCTATTTGCTCTGCCTTGAGTCTATCGTTGCGGGAGTTACCTCCAGCGTAAGCCTGTACTCTATATCCTATAACCTTATAGCTACCACGCATTACTTTTTTGTGCATGTCAACTACAGGTGTTTCATTTTCTTCTTTATCGTTGTCTTTGCCCGCAGTGTTGTTGTGTTCTGTCTTCTTGGCAGAATCGGGCGTTTGCTTCTTTACCGAGTCAGGAGCAGTCTTTTTATCTTGTCCCTCTCCGTGATGTTGAGGGTTGGCCTTTTGTGGCGTATCAGCTTTAGACTTGCCATCTTGTGGCGTAGTAGTCGTCTTGCCATTGACCAATTCGTCGATTTCCTTGCTCTGTTTTACGGTAACCTTACCCTGTCCAGGGTTGCGTTGCTGCAAGTGGTCGAGATACTTCTGTGCATGAGCCATGGTGGCAGAACAGAGAGCAGCGATGAGTATGATGACGAATTGCTTCATGATGAATATAATAATGTAGGTGTTTTACAAAAAAACGAACATCAGCCATGGACATTCTATCGCCACACTTTGCAGAGGGCGGCAGGAGCCCATGTGCTGATAATTTGTATTCTTTTATTTTAAGAAAAGCTCGTTAGGGCTTACTTTTTCCAAGCGTCGATGATACCCTTGAAGTCAGCCGCCTTCAGAGAAGCGCCACCAATCAAACCACCATCGATGTTTGGCTTAGCGAAAAGCTCAGGAGCGTTGCTTGCCTTGCAGCTACCACCATAGAGGATAGATGTTTCCT
>OIZX01000743.1_pt1 | contig 20006 bp, 18 predicted proteins | sample 1588621 | NCBI WGS metagenome assembly OIZX01 (sample SAMN03283276) | human gut metagenome | biome: human-associated habitat; material: feces | host: Homo sapiens | place: Peru | collected 2012 | reverse complement strand
TTAGTCAAGGGTGCCGAGATCCCCGAGAAGTCGTTCCTGGGACAGGCTCTGGTGTGGCCGGAGCGTGAGGTCGACGGCGTGCTCAAGCCCGAGTACAACACCGGCGACGGCGCCTTCGAGCTCGCCGCCCCCATCTACGCGCGCGTGAAGGGCCAGCCCGAGCTGGTCAAGAAGCAGTACCTGGACATGAACATGTGGCTCCCGGGCGACATTCTGCTCAAGGCCGACAAGATGAGCATGGCGCACAGTTTGGAGCTGCGGGTGCCGTTTCTGGACAAGGAGGTGTTTGCCCTGGCCGCCGCCCTGCCCGCCGCCTTGTCCCGGACCGGGGCCGTTCCCGCCGTATCCGCCTCCGTTCCCGCCGGTCTGGCCGGGCGGCGAGCGGCCCGTCGCGCCGGTCACGGAGGCCGATGTCAGCTGCGGCTGCGGCTGTTCCTGTGCGCCGGGGCTCGTTGCGGCGCTGCAGCTGCTGTGCCGCCCGCGCTTTGCGGCGCTGACGGATTACAGGCAGTTCGCGTTCATCACGCGCGATTTCGTGCTCGGCTCGTCGCTGAACTGTCCCGCAGCGGCCACAACTCCATACGACAACCTGACCGGGCCTCTGGACGGGGAATTTGTGAAGATCACGCCGGATTCGTGTAAGAATTTAGAGGTTTCCGGCCAGATCTACTATCCCGTCCCCATCTGCACCGGGGGCACGGAAACCGCCTGCTGCGCCGCGGGGCCGTATTTTGACGCGGACTCCGTGCGGCTGTGCAGCCTGAGCGCCGTCGCCTTCGGCGTGACGGAGACGACCGACTTTCCCAGCGCGGAGGCGGCCTATAACGAGCTTGCAAAGCTCTTCTATCAGGCCACCCATGCCGGCTGCGGCCCCATGCCGACGGCGCCTGTCAAGCCGACGCCGTGCGACCGCTCGACAGGCGACATTGCCGGACGCGGCACGGTCTCCCTGACGGCAGGCCCGCTTGTCATCGGCAACGCCAGCGTGCTCGGCGAGGTCGGGGACGTTCTGATTCTCGCCAACAGCGAAGACCGCCTGTTCTACTTTGTCTGCCGCAGCACCATCGGGTTCATCGGGTAAAAGACACCCCGCCGCAGCTTTGACTGCGGCGGGGGAATTTATATGCAGTTCGGCCGTGAAGAAAGCCGGACAGGGCTGGCGCGGGCGGAGCAGCGCTCCGCCCGTGCCAATTGCATATGCCTTGGAATTATTCCTCTTCGGATGGGATTCTGGTTACGACAGGCTTGCCGTCGGCGCCGAGCAGCGGGGTCAGGCCGCCGGCGTAGCCGGAGGCGATCCAGAGATAGTTGACGCCGGTCGTTTTGTCGACCCAAATCTCACGTTTCATGGTCCAGGTACTGCCCTCGTCCAGCACCTTGATGAAGCGGTCGTCCTTCTTCGTCATGTTACTTTGTCTCCTTTACCGTCTCGGCAATGCCGGAGGCCAGACCCGCGAAGCCCTGCAGCTCGGACGGGATGATGATCTTCGTGGCCTTGCCGTCCGCGACCTTCTGCATGGCCTCAAGCGCCTTGAGCTTGAGGACCTGATCGTTCGGGGCCTTTTCATTCAAAAGCGCCAGAGAATCGGCCATGGCCTTCTGCACGGCCATGATGGCCTGCGCTTCGCCGTCAGCCTTGAGGATAGCGGCCTGCTTTTCGGCCTCGGCCTTGAGGATAGCGGCCTGCTTTTCCGCGTCCGCCTTCAGGATCGCAGCTTCCTTTTCGCCCTCGGCGACGAGGATCTGGCTGCGCTTCGTGCCCTCGGCCTGCAAGATGGCCTGCCGGCGGTCGCGCTCGGCCTTCATCTGCTTTTCCATGGAGTTCTGGATGTCCTGCGGCGGGAGAATGTTCTTGAGCTCCACGCGGTTGACCTTGATGCCCCAGGGATCGGTGGCCTCGTCGAGAATGGCGCGCATTTTGGTGTTGATCACGTCGCGGGACGTGAGCGTCTGGTCAAGCTCAAGGTCGCCGATGATGTTGCGGAGCGTCGTGGCCGTGAGCGTCTCCATGGCCATCATGGGCCGCTCGACGCCGTAGGTGTAGAGCTTCGGGTCGGTGATCTGGTAATAGACGACGGTGTCGATCTGCATGGTAACGTTATCCTTGGTAATGACGGGCTGCGGCGGATAGTCGAGCACCTGCTCCTTGAGGCTGACCTTCTTGGCCACGCGCTCAATGAACGGGACCTTGACGTGCATGCCGACCTGCCAGACCTTGCTGAACGCGCCGAGGCGCTCGATGACGTAGGCGCGGGACTGCTGGACGATATGGATGTTGCTGATGACGATGATGAGCGCCAGAACGGCGATCACGACAATGGGAATCCATTCCATAAAACTTGTTCCTCCTTCGGTTTTTCAGCTCTTTTATTGTTGTTTATGCTTTTGTACAGGGACATTCTGCGGGTTTGACGTAGAGCTTCGCGCCCTCGACGCGCTCGATGGTCACGTGGCGGCCTGCCTCGACGCGTTCTCCCGTCGTGCATTTCGCCGTCCAGAGAACGCCGTTGATCTTTACGGCGCCGGTGTCGGCGCAGGCGTCGATGGTCTCTGTGACCATGGCCGTTTCGCCGACAAGGCGGTCTGCGTTCATGCGTTCCGGCTTTCTGGCCCACTTCTTCCGGGCTGCCGGACACGCGAACGCCAGCAGCGCCGCCGACACAACGAGAAACACCGCCAGCTGCACGCCGAGCCCCGCGCCGAGAATTGCTGCGACCAGCGCACACACTGCGCCGCCGATGAACCAGACGGACACCAGCGCGACCGTCGCGGCCTCTGCCACGACAAAGACGACGATGGCAATCAGCCATCCAATCACTGTCTGAGACATGGGAATCTCCTCCTCTTTCTTTGAATGCTTGCTTCTGTTTCCAGTATACCGTATTTCCGGACGCTTGTCACTTTAAATAAATATAAAGTTTTTCCTCACATTTTACAAAATCGTAACAGATAGGGTTTGCTATTTGCGCCGGGATTCCGTATACTTAGAGGGACTATAGAATGCTTGGAGAGAAAACTATGGATACGATGACTTTCTGCGTGCCGTGCCTGTTTGGGCTGGAGGGTCTGGTCGGCGACGAGCTGCGGCGGCTGGATTTGCAAAACGTCCGGGTCGAGGACCGGCGCGTTTTTTTTGAGGGCGATTTCGCCGCCATGGCAAAGGCCAACCTCTGCTGCCGCATGGGCGAGCGTGTGATGATTCTGCTGGCCGAGTTTGACGCGCACAGCTTTGAAGACCTGTTTCAGGGCGTCAGGGCCGTGCCGCTGGAGCGCTTCATCCCGAAAGACGGCGCGTTCCCCGTCAAGGGCTACAGCTTAAACAGCCAGCTGCACTCCGTTCCGGACTGTCAGGCCATCGTCAAGAAGGCCGCCGTCACGCGCCTGGGCGAAAAATACGGCCTTGGCTGGCTGCCGGAGACGGGCGAAACGTATCAGCTGCGCTTTTCCATCATGAAGGACCACGTGGAGCTGTTTCTGGACACGTCCGGCGTAAGCCTGCACAAGCGCGGCTACCGCCGCGAGGCCAATCTCGCGCCGCTGCACGAGACGATGGCTGCCGCCATGGTCAATCTCGCGCGCTATCGCGGTCGGGACTTCTTCTGGGACCCGTTCTGCGGCTCCGGCACGATCTGCATCGAGGCGGCCATGATCGCACTGAACCGTGCGCCGGGGCTGAACCGGTCGTTCATGGCGCAGAAGTGGGCCTGCGTCCCGGAAACGGTCTGGCAGCAGGCCAGAACCGAGGCGCTCGACCGCGAGTACCGGGGCGAGTATCACATTCTCGGCTCCGACATTGACCCGGCCTCGCTGGAGATCGCGCAGCAGAACGCACGCAAGGCGGGCGTCGGCAAGCTGATCGAGTTCCGCGAGGCGGACGCGACGAAGCTGAGCCTGCCCGCGGACAGGGGCCTCATCGTCTGCAACCCGCCCTACGGCGAGCGTATGCTTGAGCAGCGCAGCGCCCAGCGGCTCTACAGCGCGTTCGGGCGGCATCTCAAATACGCCGACGGCTGGAAAAAATACATCATCTCCTCCGAACCGGAGTTCGAGCATTACTACGGCGGACAGGCTGTTAAGAAGCGCAAGCTCTACAACGGACGGCTGCAGTGCAATGTGTACATGTACTATTGAGCGCCTCTTGCATAAATAGACGAACAGAACAGGAGAAGGTTCCGTTATGAAGCATATTTTTATCGTCAATCCCGCAGCCGGGAAGTCAGACCGGACGGCGGAATACCGGGAAATGATCGACGCGGCGTTCGCGCCGCGCGGGTTAAGCTATGAATTGCTTGTCTCCAATGCGCCCGGCGAATGCCGGACGCTGGCGCGGCAGGCGGCGCAGTCCGGCGAGGAGGTCCGGCTGTACGCCTGCGGCGGCGACGGGACGCTCAACGAGGTAGTCAACGGCGTCGCCGGATATGAAAACGCCGCCGTGACGCATTTCCCCGGCGGCTCCGGCAACGACTCAATCAAAATTTTTGACGATCCCGCCGCCTTTACCTCCGTCGAGCGTCTGCTGGACGCAGAGGAGGCGCGGTTCGACCTCATCCGCTGCAACGATTCCTACGCGCTGAACGTGCTGTCCATCGGCTTTGACGCGCGGGTCGGCACGGATATCGCCCGCTTCAAGCGCCTGCCGCTTGTGAGCGGCAAGGGCGCGTACATCCTGTCCATTTTCTCGAATATGCTGCACGGCCTGACGGCGGATTACACCGTTACGCTCGATTCCGGCGAGGTGTTTTCCGGACGGAAGACCATGATCTGCGTCTGCAACGGCCGGTGGTACGGCGGAAGCTTCAATCCTGTTACGGACTCGGAGCCGGACGACGGGATTCTGGATGTGCTGGTGGTCGAAAAGGTCAATCTGTTGCAGGTCGCTACGGTCGTTGGCGATTATCAAAAGGGCCGCTATCAGGATCATCCGACGCTCATCCGGCGCCGCCCGTGCAGATCGCTCCGCATTGAATGCGCGAAGAAGTCTGTCGTCAACGTCGACGGCGAGGCCGTCTACACGACCGACGCGAAGATCGAGGTCGTGCCGCAGGCCGTGCGCTTCTTCTATCCGAGGGGTCTGACCTACCGCGCGAAAAATTCACAGTCTGGTCATAAATTTGCCGAAATTACCCCTTGACTTTTCGGCGCATCTGATTATGATATAGGTGTTAGCAGTCAGAACGACTGAGTGCTAAAAAACTCGTAAAATGCGCTGCGCCAAGCAGCGACTGGATACTGGAGGTAATTTGTTATGAAGCTGACCCCGTTGGCAGACAACGTTCTGCTCAAGCACATGGAAGCTGAGGAAAAGACCGCATCCGGCATCATCCTCTCCACCGCCAATAAAGAAAAATCCGTGATTGCGGAAGTCATCTCGGCCGGCCCCGGCACCGACGACGTCAAGGTCACCGTCAAACCCGGCGACAAGGTCGTGACCGGCAAGTACGCAGGCCAGGAGCTCAAGCTCGACGGCGAGGATTACGTCATCGTCAAGATGGCCGACATTCTGGCAGTAGTAGAATAATTCGTGTTTGATTGAAAGGAAGCAATTCTTATGGCAAAACAGATCGTTTATGGCGAAGAGGCCCGCAAGGCCCTGCTGTCCGGCATTGACCAGCTCGCCAATACTGTTAAGGTAACCCTCGGCCCGAAGGGCCGCAACGTCGTGCTCGGCAAGAAGTTCGGCTCTCCGCTGATCACCAACGACGGCGTGACCATCGCAAAGGACGTGGAGCTTGAGGACGCATTCGAGAACATGGGTGCGCAGCTCGTCCGCGAGGTTGCAACCAAGACCAACGACATCGCCGGCGACGGCACCACCACCGCCACCCTGCTGGCACAGGCCATCGTCCACGAGGGTCTGAAGAACGTCTCCGCAGGCGCAAACCCGATGGTCATGCGCAAGGGCATGGAAAAGGCTGTCGCAGCCGCCATCGACACCATCAAGGCAAACTCCGAAACCATCAAGGGCTCCGACGACATCGCAAGAGTCGGCGCTGTCTCCTCCAGCGACGAGTCTGTCGGCAAGCTGATCGCGGAAGCCATGGATAAGGTCGGCGCGTCCGGCGTTATCACCATCGAAGAATCCAAGACCGCTGAAACCGGTCTTGAGGTCGTCGAAGGTATGCAGTTCGACCGCGGCTATATCTCCCCCTACATGGTCACCGACACCGACAAGATGGAAGCCGTCATCGATGATCCGTATATCCTCATCACCGACAAGAAGATTTCCTCCATTCAGGAAATCCTGCCCCTGCTTGAGCAGATCGTCAAGACCGGCAAGAAGCTCGTCATCATCGCAGAGGACGTCGAGGGCGACGCACTGGCCACCCTGCTGGTCAACCGTCTGCGCGGCAACTTCACCTGCGTGTGCGTCAAGGCCCCCGGCTTCGGCGACCGCCGCAAGGAAATGCTCAAGGACATCGCCATCCTGACGGGCGGCACGTATGTCTCCTCCGAGCTCAACATGAACCTGCCCGACACGCAGATCACCGATCTCGGCACGGCCCGTCAGATCAAGGTCACCAAGGACAACACCGTCATCGTCGACGGCGCAGGCGACGCCAACGAGATCAAGGCCCGTATCGCCGAGATCAAGAACACCATTTCCGTTACCACGTCCGATTACGACAAGGAAAAGCTGCAGGAGCGTCTTGCCAAGCTGTCCGGCGGCGTAGCCGTCATCAAGGTCGGCGCACAGACCGAGGTCGCCATGAAGGAGCAGAAGCTCCGCGTCGAGGACGCGCTGAACGCGACCCGCGCAGCCGTCGAAGAGGGCATCGTGGCCGGCGGCGGCACTGCCTACGTCAACGCGATCCCGGCTGTTGAGAAGCTGGTTGCAAAGCTGTCCGGCGACGAGAAGACCGGCGCACAGATCATCGCAAGAGCGCTGCAGGCCCCGATCCGCCAGATTGCCGAGAACGCCGGCGTCGACGGCTCCATCGTCTACGACAAGATCCGCTCCAGCCGCAAGGTCGGCTATGGCTACAACGCCTACACCGAGACCTACTGCGACATGATCCCGTCCGGCATCGTCGACCCGACCAAGGTCACGCGCACCGCTCTGGAGAACGCCGCGTCCATCGCCTCCTGCGTCCTGACGACCGAATCTCTGGTCGCCGACAAGCCCGACCCCAAGGCCGACGCCGCCATGGCAGCCGCAGCCCAGGGCGGCGGCATGGGCGGCATGTACTAAGAGACAGCAAAGCCTGAACCCAGATAAATAGAATTGCCCCCGGCGCCTGCCGCAAAAAGCAGGCGCCGGGGGTTGCTATATATAAAGAAAGCCACTGCAGAGGGGCAGAAACAACCCGGCCTGCAAAGGTGATTCTTTTTGTCAAAATACAAATTTTTTCGCAGCTTGTGTGTAGGAATCGCTTCGTGTCTGTGATATAATTTATTTGGGAAGCAGCGTTTCCACCAGAGCTTTCAGACTGAAAACAACGGCAAGACAAATAACAATTCTACTCAATACAAAAAGAAATAAGGGAGAGAATTATGAAACGGCTAACTTGTGAAATGTGCGGAAGCACCGATTTGCTGAAACAGGATACACGAGCAACTGGGATCAGTATAAAACTGTAGGTTGGCACGAGGACTACAGCTTGACAGACGCTTCAAAAAATGGAAGAAGGGCTATTGTGAGCAAGTACAGAGAAAAAGAGCGTACTGTTCCCAAGGAAGCGGAAGAACGGCAAAAAGCCAAAAAGGAAAAAGAGCGCAAGGAAAAAATCGTTAAATATTGGGAGACCCATGCGGAGGAAAAGGCAAAGCTTGATAAAGAACAAGCCGACCTTAAGGCGAAAATGGATGAGCTTAACGTCCGGATTTCTGCCATTGACAAGAAAAATTCCGCTAAGATTATCGAATTGAGTCAAGAGCGAGACAAGAAGCTGCCTTGCGAGATCGAGGCTGACAAGCAGAGAGAGGTAATCCACAATCTTGAAGTGCAAAGGGATAAATGCGGCATTTTCAAGGGAAAAGAAAAGAAAGCGATTCAGGCTCGTCTTGATACCGAAGAAACCCCCAAGCTGGATTCTCTCCAAAAGAAGGCGGACGCAGAAAAGAAAGCGCATCAGGATAAGCTTGACGCAGAAATCAGTGTGGTTAAGAGCGAAGGTCAGGAGCTTCGTGATGAAGCTGCAAAGCTTAAGAAGCGCAGTGACGAGATCACAAAGGAATTGACCAGAGATCGCTAAATGGTAAGCCCCGCGATACAGACAGCCCGGACAGCAACTGTCCGGGCCGTTTTATGTCGTGTTTAAATATCCGTGGTCAGCGTCTGCTGTTCCCGGTGCTGGCAGGTGAAGAGGAGAATCTGGCGGCTTGCGGCTTCGCGCTGCAGAAGGCGCAGGGCCAGGCGCAGGCGGTCATCGTCGAACATGGCGAGCGCGTCGTCCAGCAGCAGCGGCGCGTCCTCCGGCAGCAGCAGGCGGCAGACGGCCAGACGGACGGACAGGTACAGCTCGTCCGCCGTGCCGCCGCTCAGGAAGAGCGAACGGCGCATGGCCGCGTCCGGCTGCCCGGCCTCCAGCTCCATCTGGCGGCTGATCTGCACGCGGGCATAGCGCCCGCCGGTCAGCTCGGAGAAAATTTCCGACGCCTCGCGCACCAGACGCGGGGAAAAGCGCTCGGCCAGCGCCGCGTTGGCCTGCGCCAGCGTCTGCCGGGCCAGCGCGAGCGCCTCGCGGCGCTCGTTCAGCACGTCGAGCCGCTGCATAAGCGCCTGCTTTTTCGCCGACAGCTCCGCCTCGGAGCCAAGCTGCTCCAGCCGTCCCCGGCTCTGGTCGAGCTGCGACTGCACGGCGGCGGCAAGCGCCTGCGTCCGCGCAAGCGCGGCCTGCGCCTGCCCGGCCGTCAGGCCGGAAACGTCGCGCGTGGGCGCGGGCAGCTCCGGGATCTCGCCGAGGGCCTGCGCAAGCGCGTCATAGCGCGTTTTCGCCTGCTGCGCGGTCTGCTCCGCCTCGTGCCAGGCGCGGTAAGCGGCCAGCGCGGAGGCGATCGCATTTTGCGCCTCCCGGACCGTTCCGGCCTCCGCGAACATCCGGACGCTGCCGAGCAGCGCCGCCGTGCGCTCGGCGCGCAGACGGCTTTCCGCGTCGCGGGCCGCATTCTGCGCCGATGCAGCCTCGCACGCTGCCTGCCACGCGCGCAGCGCGTCGCGGTACTGAACGGCATAGGCGTAAAACTCGTCGCGGCTGTGGTTTTCATAGAGCGTCAGCAGCGCCTGCGCCTCGGAAAGCTCCGCCTCGCGCCGCCGGTCATGCGCCGCGTTTACGAGCGCGATCACAGCGTAGGCCAGCGCCGCCAGCGCGAACGCGGCGGGGATGAGCGGCTCGTGCCGGACGAACCAGCCTGCCGCGCCAAGCCCGGCGAAAAGCGCCGCAAGCACCCAGAACGGCACAGATGGCCGGTGCTTTTTCGCCGTCAGCCGGTCAAATTCGCGCATATCGCGCTGCGCTTTGTCGAGAAGCCGTTCCTCGTCCACCCCGGAAAACGCCTGCGGGCAATCGGGGCGCGCGGGCGCGGCTGCGGCCGGTTCCTGCTCCGGCAGGGCAAGCAGAGCAGCCGCCTCCTGCGAAAGCGCGGCCAGCGCATCCTCACGCGGGAGCCGCGCACATACGGCGGACGCGGCGTTTTCCCGGTTCGCCGCCTGCATCGCGGCGCGCTTCGCGTCATAGAGCTGCGCCTTTTTTCGCTGGGCCTGCGCCGCCTGCAGCGCCCGCAGGTCCTCTTCGCAGTCTCTCTGCTGCGCTTGCAGCGACTGCAGCTGCGCGCGCAGCGCCAGATTTTTTTCATGCTCTCCCGCCAGCGCGGCCAGCGCACTGTCCACGGCGGCCAGCTCCCGCTCGGCGTCGGGGATGAGGCCGGTTTTGTTGTGCCGGACGCGATTCTGCCACGCAAGCAGCCGCTTGTCGACTGCGGCAAAGCTGACGGATTCGTCCCCGGTCGTGACGAGGGCGGACAGCCGCGCCTCCAGCTCGTCGTCCGGCGTCAGAGCAAGCCCGGACTGCCGGACAAAGGCGCTGCGCTGGTACACACGCTTCGGAACGCCCAGAAGCAATTCGCCGCAGTTCGCACCCGTCATCCCTTCGACCGCCAGCCCGGAATCGGTATAGACGGCGGAAAACACGCCGAGCGGCGCACGGGCCGTCGAGGTGCGCGTGATCGTGATGCGCCGTCCGGCGTGCGCAAGCTCGATCACGCCCTCCATCGGCCTGCCGCTCCACGGCTGATATTTTGTCTTGACGGGCAGAACGCCCGTTTTTTCGCGTTCAGAGGTATCGACGCCGTAGAGCATGGCCAGCAGAAATTCCGCCCATGTGCTCTTTCCGGCCTCGTTCGGCATCTGCAGAACGTTCAGGCCATCCGTGAGCGTCAGCGTCTCCTGCTCAAGCCTGCCAAACGTCGCGGTCATGCGCAGAAGCTTCATTCCGCCGCCTCCCTTCCGTCCATCGCCGCGTAGCCGTACCGCGCGGCAAGCGCAATTCTGCGTCTGTCCGCGTCCGTCTGGGCCGCGTCATACTGCGCCCTGAGCGCCTGCAGAAACAGGCCGCGCAGCGTATCCTCCTCCGCACCCTCCCAGAGAGCCCGGCGGGGCCGCGTCTCGTCGCGGACGGTCAGCGCGTAAAAGCGCGGGGCCAGCGCCGCTTGCAGCGCCGCCGTGTCGAACGGCTCCGCTTCGCCGGTCAGGATCACGCGGTAAATATCGTTCTGCGTGTCCTCCGGCAGCGCAGCCGTGACGGCGGCAAGCGCGTCGTCCCCTGCTTCGACGCGGAGAATTTCGTATTTCCTGCCGTGCAGCGGCAGGAAGTCCAGCCGGACGCCGGAATCGGAAAGCTCGCCGAGGTACGCGCCCTTCTGCCCCAGCTCGTCAAAGCCGCGCCCCATCACGCAGCCGGGCCAGGCGTAGCACGTGCTCCCGCACCGCAGCAGCCCGCTTGCCTGATGGATATGGCCGAGCGCGAGATAGGCGAGGCCGGAGGCCGCCAGCTGCGCAGCCGTGATGGGGTTATAGGGCGAGGCCGCCTGCGTCGGGTCCCCGTGGAGGACCATAAGGTTCGTCCAGCCGTCCTGTTTCGCGTGAAAGCCCTCCAGCAGCGGCCCTTCGTGCCGCGCGGTGAAGCCAGCGCCATAGACGCGCAGCTGTTTCTCCGGCAGCTCGACCGCCTCGATTGCATCCGTTTTGAAAATATGCACGTTTTCCGGCCAGCGCTCCGTCAGATATGCGCTGCCGGGCAGCAGACAGTCGTGGTTGCCGGGGCTGATGAAGACCGGCGCATGGATGGAAGCCAGCGCCCGCCGGAGCGCCAGCAGCGTCTCATCCGATGCACCAGCGCTGTCAAACAGATCGCCCGCCAGCAGGACAAGATCGCAGTCGTGCGTGTTGGCGGCTTCCGCCAGCTCGGTCAGAAGCCCGCGCTGCTCCTGCCGCCGTGCGGCAGCCTGTTCGGGGCTGAGGGCGGCAAAGGGCGCGTCCAGATGCAGGTCAGCCGCATGCAGAAATTTAATCACGGAGCATCACCCTTTCTGCCGCCGTGCAGCGGCCTGTCTTTGCATCGATGGTAAACACCGCGCCCGCAAGCATGCACGGCCCCGGCGCGACCTCATAGCGCGAGGTGAGCTCGCCCCGGAAATTCGCGATGGACTGCTCCGGCTTCACGCCGATGACCGAATGCACGGGGCCGGTCATGCCGAGGTCGGTCAGATACCCCGTACCCTTCGGCAGAACCTGCCCGTCGGCGGTCTGCACGTGCGTGTGCGTGCCCCACTGAGCGGAAATTTTTCCGTCGAGATAGTACGCCATGGCGAGCTTTTCACTCGTCGCCTCGGCGTGGAAATCCAGAAGCACGGGAAGCCCGTCCAGCTCCCTGAGCACCTTATCGATCACCCGGAAGGGATTGTCCGGCCTGAAATCGAGATTGCACCGTCCCAGCAGATTGACGACGCCGACCGGCCCGATCTTCGTTTCAAATACGCCGAATCCCCGCCCCGGCAGGCTCGGCTGCAGATTGGCCGGCCGCAGGATATAGGAACAGTCGTCCAGATACGCGCAGATCTCGCGCCGGTCAAACGAATGGTTCCCAAGCGTCAGCACGTCCGCGCCCGCGTCCAGCATCCGCTCCGCCTGCTTTGGCATCAAGCCGGTGCCGCTGGCGTTTTCGCCGTTGACCACGCAGAAATCAATGCGGTACAGCCTTTTCAGGCTTCGCAGATGCTGTTCCAGACACTGCAGCCCGCCTTCCCCGACCACATCGCCGACAGCCAGAACCCGAAGCTCCATAGGAAGTCTCCTTTGCACATCATTTTTTTCAGTATACCATTTAAAAATTTTTTTGGCAATGCTATACTGTATCCTGAAACCGACGGGACGCGTTTGCGTCTTTACAGACAGAGAAAGGAGCATACAAATGGAGGATTCCGCAATCATCGATCTGTACTGGGCGCGGGAGGAACGTGCGCTCAGCGAGACGGATACGAAATACGGCGGCTATTGCCGCTCCATTGCCCATAATATATTGAAAAACCGCGAGGACAGCGAGGAGTGCGTCAGCGACACGTGGCTGCACGCGTGGAACGCCATGCCGCCGCAGAGGCCGTCGATTCTGTCGTCGTTCCTCGGCAGGATTACGCGCAACCTGTCCTTTGACCGCTGCCGCAGGCAGAACGCGGAAAAGCGCGGCGGCGGGTCGCTGCCGCTGGCGCTGGATGAATTGTCCGAGTGCGTCCCGGCTCCCGGTCGGGTCGAGCAGGCGCTCGAAGCGCGGGAGCTGGCCGAGGCCATCGACCGGTTTCTGCGGACGCTTCCGGAGCGCGAGTGCAGCATTTTCCTGCGCCGGTACTGGTACGTCGATTCCGTACAGGACATCGCCGCGCGGTACGCGCTCCGGGAGAACACCGCGAAATCCATCCTGTTCCGGACGCGGGAAAAGCTGCGCCGGTATCTGGCCGGAGAGGGGATCATCGTATGAAAGAGCAAAGTGAAAAGCTGTTCCGCGCCATCGGGGACGTCGGCGACGATCTGATCGCCCGCGCCGATGCGCCGGTCAAAAGGTCAACGCGCGTCTGGGTCAAATGGGCCGCGCTTGCGGCCTGCTGCGCACTGGTGATCGGCGCGGCGGCGTTCGTCGTGCCGATGTTCCGGGCAGGCTCGTCCGGGCTGAGCAAAGCCGCACCGCCGGCGGAGGCTGTGACCATGGAAGCGCCTGCAGAGGAGGAAATGACGCTGGAGACAGCGGATGCCCCGGCAGAGGCTGTGGAATCGGCCCCTGCGGAGACAGAGTCTGCCGATACGACCGTCCGGACGCTTCCGGCGACAGACAGCTTCTGTGTCCGGCCGGAAACGGTCACGCGCACGTCGGCAGATTTCTCGCTCACCAATCACAACGGGCTTGTATGCACGCTGCGCGGGACATACCGGCTGGAGCGCATGGAAAGCGATTGGTGGCAGCCGCTGGCGGAGGCGCCGCTCGGAGCGCAGGCGCAGGCAGACGATGCCGCGGCGGAGGCCGGGTTCTGCGTTCTGCACTATGACTGGCAATCGCGCTACGGCGCGCTGGAGCCGGGCAGCTACCGCCTGGCCCAGCCCGTGCTCCTGCCGGACGGAACAGACTACATCCTGTACGCGGAATTTACGGTCGAATAACAGCCGCCCGACCTGTCCCGGCTGGCCGCAGCCTCCCGCATCCGTGCAGAACCGGCAAAAAACCGCACACATTCGGGCTGCCTCCCGTCATGCTTCCATGACGGGAGGCAGTTTTTTTACAAAAAACAGGCATGATGAACAAAATAACTTTGATTTATGCGGCGGTTTATAGTATACTGAATACAATGGTTTCCGTCCTCGCAAGCGCGGGCCATAAAAACGGAAGGAGGGCGAAAGAACTTGGAAACGAATTACGCGATTGAGATGCTGAACATCACAAAACGTTTTCCCGGAATCATCGCCAACGACAACATTACCCTGAGGCTGAAAAAGGGTGAAATTCACGCCCTGCTCGGCGAAAACGGCGCGGGCAAATCGACGCTTATGAGCGTCCTGTTTGGCCTGTACCAGCCGGAGGAGGGCGAGATCCACAAGGATGGCCGCAAGGTCGAGATCCGCGACCCGAACGACGCGAACGCGCTCGGCATCGGCATGGTGCATCAGCACTTCAAGCTGGTCGAATGCTTCTCTGTTCTCGACAACATCATCCTCGGCGTCGAGCCGAACAAAATGGGCTTCCTGCAGAAGCAGGACGCGCGCAGAAAGGTTCTCGACCTGTCTGAGAAATACGGCCTGCACGTCGACCCGGACGCGATCATCGAGGATATCACCGTCGGCATGCAGCAGCGCACCGAAATTCTCAAAATGCTCTACCGTGACAACGAGATCCTGATCTTCGACGAGCCGACGGCTGTTCTGACGCCGCAGGAGATCGAGGAGCTCATGCAGATCATGAAGAATCTCGCAGCCGAGGGCAAGAGCATCCTCTTCATTTCCCACAAGCTGAACGAGATCATGGAGGTTTCCGACCGCGTCACCGTTCTGCGCAAAGGCAAGTGCATCGGCACGGTCGAAACCGCAAACACCACAGTGGAGGAGCTGTCTGCCATGATGGTCGGCAGAAACGTCAGCTTCCACGTGGAAAAGGGCCCGCTCAAGCCGGGCAGCGAGGTTCTGTCCGTCGAGCATCTGACGGTCGCCTCCAAGGTTCATAAGAACAACGCCGTCAAGGACGTGTCGTTCCGCGTCCGCGCGGGCGAGATCGTCTGCATCGCCGGTATCGACGGCAACGGCCAGACGGAGCTTGTCTACGCCCTGACCGGTCTGGAGCCTGCTGCGAGCGGCAAAATTACGCTTGAGGGCAAGGATATCACCCGTGCGTCCATCCGGCAGCGCAGTCTCATGGGCATGAGCCACATCCCGGAGGACCGGCACAAGCACGGCCTCGTGCTTGACTACACGCTTGAGGACAACATGGTGCTCCAGCGCTATTTTGACCCTGAATTCACCGACAAGGCCGGCTTCCTGCGCCGCAAGAACATCCGCGCCTACGCCGAGGGCCTGATTGAGCAGTACGATGTACGCGCAGGTCAGGGCCCGGCCACGCCGGCGCGGAGTATGTCCGGCGGCAACCAGCAGAAGGCCATCGTCGCCCGTGAGATCGACAAGAACCCTGAGCTGCTTGTCGCGGTGCAGCCCACGCGCGGTCTGGACGTCGGCGCAATCGAGTACATCCACAAGCAGCTTGTCGCCCAGCGCGACGCGGGCAAGGCCGTGCTGCTCGTCTCGCTGGAGCTGGACGAGGTCATGGACGTGCCGGACCGCATTCTCGTCATGTACGAGGGCGAGATCGTCGGCGAGCTCGATCCCAAGTCCACCACGCAGGAGGAGCTTGGCCTCTACATGGCAGGCGCCAAGAGAGATGAGGTGAAAGCATGAAAAAGAATCTTCTGAAAAACAGCGTCGTGCAGACGCTGGTCGCGGCGCTTCTGTGCATCGTGCTGGGCCTGTTCCTCGGATATCTCGTCCTGCTGCTGATCAATCCCGACGGCGCGGGCGACGCGATCATGGCGGTCATCAAAAACTTCTGGACGTATAAACGGAAGGCATTCCAGCTCGACGCGCTGGGCAACACGCTCGTCAAGACGGCGCCGCTGCTGATGTGCGCACTGTCGATTCTGTTCTCCTATAAGGTCGGCCTGTTCAACATCGGCGCTGCCGGTCAGTACTGCCTCGGCGCTGCGCTGAGCCTGTACGCGGCGCTGGGCTTCGGCTGGAGCTGGCTGCCGTGTATGCTGGCTGCGATTCTCGGCGGCGCACTGCTGGCCGGTATTTCGGGCCTGCTCAAATCCTACTGCAACGTCAACGAGGTCATTTCCGGCATCATGCTCAACTGGATTGTGCTGTATCTGACCAATATGCTCCTCACGCTCGTCAAGGAGGACGCCAGTCCCTATACCAAGGTTCTGGCCAACACCAACGCCTCCGCCGTGCTGCCGTCTCTCGGCCTCGGCGCACTGTTCAACAAGAACCAGTACGTCGGCCTCGCGATCCCGCTGGCTGTCGTGATGGCGGTCGTCGTGTGGGTCGTGCTCGACAAGACGAAGTTCGGCTACGAGCTGAAGGCCACGGGCCTGAACAAAAACGCTGCAAAATACTGCGGCATGGCGGAAAAGCGCAACATCATCCTGAGCCTGATGATCTCCGGCGCTCTGGCCGGCATGGGCGCGGCGATGCTGTATCTCAGCAGCTATGAGCAGTGGCAGTGCTCCACATCCTCCGTTCCGGCCATGGGCTTCAACGGCATTGCGGCTGCCTTCCTCGGCGGTCTCAACCCCATCGGCTCGATTTTCGCTTCGTTCTTTATCCAGCACATCACCGCAGGCGGCGCATATGTCGATAAGAGTATGTACTGTGCGCAGATCTCCGACCTGATCTCTGCGCTCATCATCTACCTGTGCGGCTTCGTCCTGTTCATGAAGAACGTGATGAGCTCCATCGCCGCCCGCCGGGAGGAAAAAGCCATCGCAAAGGCCAAGGCTCTGGCGGAAGACAAGAAAGGAGGCGAGACGGAATGATCCTGCTGCTTCAGTATACGCTGATCTTCGCGTCGGTTCTGATTCTGGTGGCCCTCGGCGGCTGCTTCGCAGAGCATTCCGGCGTCATTAACCTCGGCCTCGAAGGCATTATGATTATGGGTGCGCTCGGCGGTGCGCTGACGATGCGCTATGTGCCGAGTACCGTCCCGGCGATTGTGATGATCCTTGCGGTCATCGTCGTCTCCGCGCTGGTCGGCATGGTGTATTCCTGCCTGCTTGCCGTGGCGAGCATCAACTTCAAGGCCGACCAGACCCTCGTCGGCACGGCGCTGAATCTGCTTGGCACCGCCGGCGCGACGGTCATTGTCAAGGCCATCAACACCGCTGCCAACCCCGACGATGTTTCGTCCATCGTGCAGTACGGCAGCGCAAAGAGCGCCCTTCGCGTGCCCATCGGCTCGTTTGAATTCAACTGGTTCATGCTCGTGGCGTTCATCGCGCTCGTCGCTGCCTATGTGACGCTGTACAAGACCCGCTTCGGCCTGCGCCTGATGGCCTGCGGCGAGCATCCGCAGGCGGCAGCCAGCGTCGGCATCAACGTCTATAAGATGCGCTGGGCAGGCGTGCTCATTTCCGGCGTCCTCGGCGGCATCGGCGGCATCGTCTTCATCACCGCAGGCGTCTCGGAATGGCGGTTCGAATACGGCGTGGCGGGCTTCGGCTTCCTGTCCCTTGCCGTTATGATCTTCGGTCAGTGGAAGCCGCAGCGCATTGCGCTGGCCGCGCTGCTGTTCGGCTTCTTCCGTGCGCTCGGCAACGTCTACACGGGCTTCAGCTTCCTCAAGGCGCTGAACCTGCCGAGCTCCCTGTACAATATGCTGCCGTACATCATTTCGCTCATCGTGCTTGCCTTTACGTCCAAGAATTCCCGTGCGCCGAAGGCCGAGGGTATTCCCTACGACAAGGGTATGCGCTAAGCTGCAGTTGCTTTCTGTCTCCGGCAGGTTCATACGGACTTGCCGGAGCCTTCATTTCAAGCTCAGGAGGATTTGATTTCCATGCGAATGGTTGATCTCATTGAAAAGAAGCGGGACGGCGGCGTTCTGACCGACGACGAGATCCGCTTCATCATCAAGGGCTTTACAGACGGCGCCATCCCCGATTACCAGATGTCCGCCTTTGCCATGACGGTTTTCTACAAGGGCATGACCGACCACGAAACCGCCGTTCTGACCGACGCGATGATGCGCTCAGGCGACACGGTGGACTTAAGCCGGTTCGGCGACAAGTCCGTCGACAAGCACTCCACCGGCGGCGTCGGCGACAAGACGACGCTGATCGTTGCGCCGATCGTTTCAAGCCTCGGCGGCAAGATGGCGAAGATGTCCGGCCGCGGCCTCGGCCACACGGGCGGGACGGTCGACAAGCTCGAATCCATCCCCGGCTACCAGACGACGCTTTCGGCTGACGCGTTCATGCAGCAGGTCGAGGACGTCGGCGTGGCCGTCATCGGCCAGTCCGGCAATCTGACGCCCGCCGATAAAAAGCTCTACGCGCTGCGCGACGTGACCGCGACAATTGATTCTCTGCCGCTCATCACATCGTCCATCATGTCTAAAAAGCTCGCCGCAGGCGCACACTCCATTGTGCTGGACGTCAAGATCGGCTCCGGCGCGTTTATGAAGACGCTTGAAGACGGGCAGAAGCTCGCCGAGAGCATGGTGCGCATCGGCAAGGCCTGCGGCCGGAACGTCGTGGCGGTCATGTCCAACATGGATATCCCGCTCGGCTTCTATATCGGCAACGCGCTGGAGGTGCGCGAGGCGGTCGAGGTCCTGCGCGGGCACGGCTGCCCGGATTTGACCGGCGTCTGCATCACGCTGGCGGCCAATATGCTGCACCTGTGCAACGGCTGGCCCATCGAAGAGGCCACGAAGCAGGCGGAAGAGGCAATCGCCTCCGGCCGGGCCTTCGAGCAGATGAAGCGCTGGATCGCCGCGCAGGGCGGCGACGCACGCGTGCTGGACGATGTGAGCCTGCTTCCGCAGGCATCGGTGCAGTACGAGCTCAAAGCGCCGCAGGCGGGCTACATCCACCATATGGACGCGCAGAAGATCGGCGAAAGCTCCGCCATTCTCGGCGCGGGCCGCAAGACGAAGGACGACGTCATTGATTTTGCCGCCGGTATCGTCCTGAAGGAGAAGACCGGCGCGAAGGTTGAGCAGGGCCAGACGCTGGCCGTGCTGCACACGAACAGGCCGGAGACGATTGCCGACGCAGAGCGCGTCTTCTTGGAGGCCATCCGCTGGGGAACCGACGCGCCGGAGGCGCAGCCGCTGATCTACGGAATCGTAAAGTAAAAAGGGGAGAGATAGAGATATGTCAGATGTGATCGTCATCGGTGTTGCCGGCGGAACTGGCAGCGGAAAAACCACGCTCGTCAAGGCTCTGATGAACCGCTTCGGCGACAATATCAGCGTCCTCAGCCACGACAATTATTACAAGCGGCACGACGAAATGAGCTATGAGGAGCGGACCCACCTCAACTACGACTGCCCGGACGCGTTCGACACCGATATGATGATCGAGCATCTGCGTATGCTCAAAAACGGTCAGGCCATCGACTGCCCAACGTACGACTACACCATCCACAACCGTGCCGACGAGGTGCTGCACGTCGAGCCGCGCAAGGTCATCGTCGTCGAGGGCATCATGATCTTCGTCGACAAGACGCTGTGTGATGAAATGAACATCCGCATCTTTGTCGACGCCGACGCCGACGTGCGCCTGTGCCGCCGAATCCGCCGCGACGTGAAAAAGCGCGGCCGCAGCATCGATTCCGTCATTGACCAGTATCTGAGTACCGTCAAGCCCATGCACGAGCTCTATGTCGAGCCGAGCAAGAAAAACGCGAATCTGATCGTCCCGGAGGGCGGCAAGAACCTCATCGCCCTCGAAATGATCATCAACCGCATCCAGCGGCACATCGACGGAAACGCGGAATAAACCGCCGGACAAAAAGAACACCCCCGGACAGCAGTCCGGGGGTTCGTTTTGCGTTGGGCTTATTCGACCGTGACGCCTCTCTTGGCGAATTCTTCAACCATGAGGTCGAGGTCGGGCTTGATGTTGATGGGCTCGCCTGCGGACTTGATGGCGTTCGCCACGTCCTTCAGACCGTTGCCGGTCACGACGGAGACGACCGTCGCACCCTTTTCAATCAGGCCCAGCTCGCAGGCCTTCTTGACGGCGGCAGTGCCGGTGACGCCGGCGGGCTCGCCGAAGACGCCGCAGGTGCGGCCGAGGAGCTTCTGCGCGGCGAGAATTTCCTCGTCGGTCACGTTGATGGCGATGCCGCTGGACTCGCGGATGGCCATGAGGGCCTTATCGGCATTGCGCGGCACGCCGACGGAGATGGAGTCGGCGATGGTGTTCTCCTCCATCGGCTCCCAGGGCTTGTTCTCCTGAATGGCGCGGTTGATGGGATA